>PVMR01000033.1_pt1 | contig 240609 bp, 217 predicted proteins | sample 1853351 | NCBI WGS metagenome assembly PVMR01 (sample SAMN08582031, study PRJNA380276) | Synthetic metagenome, whole genome shotgun sequencing project. | reverse complement strand
CACCAAATCCTGGAGTTATTCCAAGTCCTGCTTCTGGTTGACCAAATTTAGCTTTAACTGAAGCTATTCTTATGTCACATGACATAGCAAGTTCACATCCACCACCAAGAGCAAATCCTGATATAGCTGCGATAACTGGCTTATCCAATTTTTCTAATCTTCTGAAGACATTGTTTCCTAAAATACCAAATTCTTTACCTTGTTCTTCATTAAGATCTTTCATTTCTGAAATATCTGCTCCAGCAACAAAAGATTTCTCACCAGCACCTGTAACTATAACTGCATACACATTGTTGTCTGCTTCTAAATCATCTAAAACAACATTTAAATCTTTTAGTGTTTCTGAATTCAATGCATTTAATGCCTTTGGTCTATTGATTGTAACAATAGCTAAATGCCCTTCTTTTTCAAGAATAACATTTTTTAATTCCATTCTAAGGACCTCCTTCAAACTTGCTTATTTTTTTAATTTTCACACTATTTTTGATATTTTTTATCCTAATTGTTAATAATATAACAAATAAGTTTAAAAAAATATCAAGACTTCACGCCTCAATTAAAATTATAATACGTTCCTAGATTATTTGCAATAAAATATTGCGTTATTAATATAAGTTTTTAAGTATATGAAAAAAATAACTGATCAAAGGTATATATCTATTTTCATGCCAAACAGAGAAGAAAACTTTATTCATGTAAAGCTTTTGCATAAGTTTTTCTTAAATCTATTTCTAAAAACAAATATATATATTTAATCTGTTATTTTTTGAACAAGCTTTAAATAATATATTGCATATATTTATTATATTTTTAACTTTCACTCTCATTTAATAAATAAATTAAAGTCAATAAACTTTCACTTAGATGTACATTTTCTACTTTCACATGATCTGGAACTACTAAATCTACAGGAGCAAAATTCCAAATTGCTCTTACTCCACCCCTTATTAATTCATCAGCAACAACTTGAGCATTTTTTCTAGGAACGCAAATTATACCAATATCTATTTTATGTTCTTCTAGTACGGATTCCATTTCGTCTATATCCATTATTTCTACATCTCTGATTTTCATTCCTATTAATTTAGGATTTGCATCAAATATTGCTGTTATTTTAAATCCTAAATTTTCAAATCTAGAATAATTCGAAACTGCTTGCCCTATATTTCCAGCACCAACCAGTGCAGCTTCATAACCTCTGTCTAATCCCAATATAGCGCTAATTTGGGTATATAGTTCCTTAACATTATATCCATAACCTTGTTGTCCAAAATCTCCAAAACAATTTAAATCTTGTCTAATTTGTGATGCAGTAAATCCAATCTTTTCTCCTAATTCTTTTGAAGAAATTCTATCCACCTCATTTTTCATAAGTTCTTCAAGATATCTATGATACTTAGGCAACCTTTTGATAACTGCCATCGATATATTTTTATGCTTTTCCATATCTACTTTCTCCTATTTCAATACTTTTATATTTTTCGACCCTATAATATTTATATCAAATTAAATTATATAACTACTATTTAGACTTTTAGTAATTATGATTAGTCTATTTATTAACAATCAATTTTAAAATTATATTCACATTGTTAAATTTTAATTAATTGCTATAATTTATAATTCTACCATATTTCTATATTTTTATGTCAAGCTTAATTAAATTATTTATTCAAAAGTGCCTATAAATTTAAAATTTCTCTTGATAAGCAACAGAAGTCTCTAGAAAACTCACTACTATGAAAATTTACTTTTTTATATTTTGACCACTTTTTTTAATTTAAACCGCTTTATTTTTAACCTTTTCTATATAATAACAATATCAATACTTAAACATGTGTTCAAGAACTTTATTTTAACATTGTGATTTTTGTTTATATTAAATAATATCTTTATAAAATTTTATACCTTTTAACAAAATCAAAAAAATATTTCAAAATAATTTTTCAACCATTTTGAAATATTTCTTATCTTAAGAAATTAAATTACTTTAATTACCTTATTTTCATTGATAAACACATTGTTCAATATCATATTTAATACGCTATCGCAAACATAATACGAAAAGGTTAAATCATTATAATAATTTATAGTTCCATCATATTGCTTCTGTAGCTGCATTATAAACTCTTCTATATTACTTGAATCTACATGTGTATTTATAATTCCTGTCGGATCAAACGACTTAGCTACCTTAGCTAAATTTTTCTCATACATCATATGATGTTTTACAGCGCTCGTACTCTTAAATTCCCATCTATAATAGTGTGGTGCACAGAAAAAATCACATAAAAAGTGACATATTACTCCAAGCTCTTCACTAAACTTACCAATTGTCATATCATAGTATATTTCTTCCAATGATAATGATGATAAATGTATAATCTTTTCAATAATCATATTTATACTTTCATTAAAATAATGCTTCTTAAATTTATATTTAGGCGCACAATCAGGTTTCACGTTCCCCCATATAAATCTTTTATTATTAATTAAATAAATACTCTTTGTATTAGCATATTTTATAATATTTTCTGCCATAATCTTGTGAGTATTGATCATCAATGCTTGATCACATCCTCTGCATATTAAATTTTATATTTTATGAAACCCTCATTTAGGCGTTTCGTTATTTTTTATAAATTAAATTTGTTTTGTATACTTATAATAATACTCTAGATTCAAATTTACAACACTTTATTAATCGATTTCTTCAAGTATTATATGTACTAATACCCAAGAATATCAAATCTCATAACGTATTAAACTATATTAGTAAAAATATTAGTTTAATATAGTTTAAGCATACATTTCATATGGTTTCTAAGTGCATCTCCAAAGATAAATAAGCTGCTTCAGTATCATTAAGATATATTGAAACAGCTTACTTACTATAGAAATTTATTATATTCTTTATTTTCGTTGAGCCTATTTAATAAATGTTTTATTTCCTGATCCTTATTTTTATCCATTACAAGAATAACATCTCCAGCATCTACTACAACTAAGTCTTTTATTCCAAACCCAATTATCAGGTTTTTGTCCCCAAATATGGAGCAATTCTCGCAATCGTCAATATAAACATTCTTAGATATACTATTATTTCTATAAGTGCTCAGTAGCCTACTTAAAGCGCCAAAACTTCCCATATCATCCCAACTAAAATCACATTTAATGACATAGGCTTTTCTAGTTCTTTGCATAACTCCAAAGTCTATAGAAATTCCGTCTATAAGTTCATATTGGTCTTTTATAACACTCTCTTCATTTTCCTCTCCTAAATTTTTATATATCTCCATCAGTGATTTATGCAATTTAGGCAAGTATTTTTCTATTTCTCTTAGTATAACGTCGGCCCTAAATATAAACATCCCAGAATTCCATAAATAAGTTCCTTTTAATATGAAATCTTTAGCTACCTCTGAATTTGGTTTTTCTGTAAACCTTGCAATTCTATAAGTTGGTATGCTTCCAGCAGTTCTTTCCCCCATTTCTATATATCCATATCCTGTTTCAGGTCTACTAGGTTCAATCCCAAGTGTAACGATACACCTTCTCCTATTTGCCATCTCTATTGCTTGTGATAAAGTATCTATATAATTCTTCTCACCCTGAATATAGTGATCTGATGGTAATACAACCATTACTGCATTAGCATCTTGTTTTAATAATTTTACTGCAGACAAACCTATACAAGTTGCAGTTTCTTTATTAGCAGGCTCTACAAAAATATTTTCCTCTCTAATTCCTATTAGTTCATCCTTAACTTTTTCTTTGTAGTCCATATTGGTTACAATATAAATATTATCCCTGTCTATTAATGGCATTATCCTATCAACAGTATTAACTAAGAAACTTTTATCGTTAATTAGCTTTAAAAATTGTTTTGGTTGATCGGCTCTTGATAGAGGATATAGTCTACTGCCCTTACCTCCAGCTAAAATCAGCCCGTATATCACGCATTTTCAACTCCATGTAATGATACTAGTTCATTATATGTCAAAATATTTGTATGTGTGAGTCTATAGTAAAAAGAACAATAAATTATTTCCCTTAAATGTTCTTCTTCCTGAATTATAGCCCCTCCATTGTGTTCCCTTCACCAACCAAGCTATAGAAATCTTTTGTAAATACATCTACTGCATTTTTAGTTGCATCATGTTTTATTAATCCTTCTATTACATCTGGTGCTGCTGTAACTGATCCAATTCCATACTTGCATAAATTCAAAACTTGTTGTGAATTTTTGAAGCTTGCAGCTAATACATCCGAATTTAATCCATGCATTTTAAACATGTCATGAATATCTTTTGCAACTTGAACTCCATCAGCTCCCATATTATCAATCCTATTTACATAAGGTGCTGTATATCTTGCCCCTGCTTTTGCTGCCATGAATGCTTGCATCGAAGTATAAATAGCTGTTGCTGTAATATTTACATTTTCCTTACTTAATAATTTCATAGCTTTTATTCCTTCAGGTGTTACAGGAATTTTAATATAAGTGTCCTTTCCAAGTACTTCAATCATATGTTGTGCTTCATCAACCATTTTTTCAGCAGTTAATGATACAACTTGAGCATGTAATTGTGCCCCTTCTGGTAAGAATTCTCTAATTGCTTTTAATACCTCCATAGGATTTCCACCTTGTTTTTTTAGAATAGATGGATTAGTTGTCACCCCATCACATGGGTAAAATTCATAAATCCTTTTAATTTCATCTAAGTTTGCATCATCAATTAACATTAACATTTTTTCTTCTCCCTCTCTCTTTTTAATTTCTATGCTTAAATTAAGTAAATGCGTTATAAATACTATAAAACAATACTCTATTCCAAGAATATATATTCTTATATTGTAATATTCTAAACAATATATATTCTTAAGAATTTTAGAATTTTAGAATTTTAAAATAAAAACATTTTTATTTATACCTTTTTATTCAGCAATCAATGAATATCCGAAACAACTACTTAACTAAATTTCTTATTCCTGCTGAATAAGCTATATCATAAAATTCCTCCATTTGAGTCTCAGTATACATTTTAGGATTCTCTTCAAAACAATAATCTAAATTATTGATTAAGTTGTATTTTGATTTTGCAAGTGGATTATAATTTAATAGTTCATACCTTACTTTTGAGTAAATGCTTGAAATATATCCACTTATATCATGAATATTAATTTTATTTGCTGTAAATTGAGGTATTAATGGAGTTCTGATAATCACATTATCTTTCTTATTGCTTTCTAAAATAAACTTGATGTTCTTTTTGATTAGTTCATTACCTACGCCAGTAAAAATCTTATGCTTATCATTATCAAATACCTTTAAATCTGCAAAAATTGTATCTAGATACGGTAGCGCTTCCATTATATATTCAGTAGGGACGAATAAAGATGTTTCAATCGCTGTATTTATTCCAGCTTCTTTTAACATTTTAAGTAATACAACTACAAATTCTTTCTGGTACAATGGTTCTCCACCAGATAAAGTTACCCCACCACCGTATTTAAAAAACGCTTTATCCTTCAGTGCTATTTCTATAACTTCATCTAAAGTATAATTTTTAGAATCCATAGTTAACGCACCAGTCGGACAAATATCTGTAACAATTTCATTTTGTTCATCTATACATTTATCTTGAACAACACATATTTTATTATTTTCTCGTATAACTGATTGATTAGAGCATTTTTTAATACATAGATCACAATTAATACATTTATTTTCAAAATGAATTAATTGTTCCTTTGGAGAAATACCTTCGGGATTTTGACACCAAACACATTTAAGCGGACATCCTTTTAAAAAAATCGTTGTTCTTATTCCCTCTCCATCATGTGTTGAAAATCTTCTTATATCAAAAATCTTTCCTGTTAAAGACGAATAATCTTTTTCCATAGGCTATATATCCCCATAACTTGTTCTTGCTATAATTTCATTTTGCAATTCTCCTGCAAGTTCAGTGAAATATGCTGTATATCCCGCTACACGTACAGTTAAACTACGATAATTTTCAGGATCCTTTTGTGCTGCTAATAAATCTTCTTTACGTAAAACATTAAATTGAATATGTGGTATTTCTAAATCTACAAAGGTTCTTAAGAATCTTGCAAACTTATCCCGTCCAATCTCATGCTTAAAAAACTCAGGTAAGAACTTCATATTTAATAAACCACCATTAGTAGTTAATACATTATCTAATTTTGATACAGACTTTAAAACAGCAGTAGGTCCTGCAATATCTCTTCCATATACAGGTGACATACCACCGTCAGCTAAAGGTGCCTTTGCATATCTTCCATCTGCAGATGCTCCTACATTTTCACCCATTGGAACATGGGCAGATACTGTATACATTCCTGTATGATATTTACCTCCACGATAGTTTGTATAAGATTTAAGCTTTCCATTGAAATATCTTGCCCACTTAGCACCAATTTCATCTACCCATTGAATATCATTCCCGTATTTAGGTGCACGATTTAATAGCATAGCCCTTATCACTTCATATCCTTCAAAGTTATTTTGAAGAGCTTTTAACAATTCTTCTTTAGAAATTCTCTTTTCATCATATACTAAAAGTTTTATTGCTGCCAAGCTATCCGCTAAATTTGCAACTTGTATCATTTGAATTCCTGACAGATTATATACTGCTCCACCTGCAGTAACATCTACACCTTTCTCAATGCAGTCGTCAATAACTGACGATAAGAATGGCGAAGGTAAAACATCTATGTGGGCTTTTTCAACTTGTTCACAAGCTAAAATCATTCTATCAATGAAATAATCTATTTGCTTAGCAAATGCTTCCTCTAAATCTTCATACTTTTCGTAAGTGGTTAGATTACCTAAGTCTTGAGACAATGAATCTCCTGAGATTAAGCATTTTCCACCATTTAGAGTGATCTCTAAAACCTTATTTAAATTGAACATTGCTGCATCACTCCAACCAAGATTATTACCTTGAGTTGTAAGCTCTACGCATCCAACAATTGCATAGTCTCTTGCATCTTTTTCTTTAATTCCTAAGTCTATCATAGACGGCACTACTGATTCATCATTAAAGAACTGCGGCATTCCACTGCCTTTTGCCACAACTTTTATGCTCTCTTTCAATAGTTTTTCTGATGTGTTCTTATGAAGTCTCACAGATAAGTTAGGTTGTGGCAGACCTAAATGTTCTTGAGCTTTTAGGAATAAGAAAGATAATTCATTTGAAAAATCATTACTCTTTTCATCTTGGCCACCAATTGCAATATTAAATCCTATAGGAAATCCTGCAAAAAATTTAGCACTATGAGAATTTCTTAAATAAACTATTTCATTAAACTTAAGCCAAAGACATTCAATTATTTCTAAAGCCTTTTTATCATCTATATTTCCAAGATGTATATCTCTTTTATAATATGGATATAAAAATTCATCCATTCTTCCTGGTGAGAATGATGATGCATTTGATTCCATATGAAGTATAACAAATAAAAACCAAATTGCTTGCACCGCCTCATGGAAAGTTTGTGCCGGCCTTCTAGAGATATTCTTACAAATCTCTGCAACTTGAAGCATATCTGCTACTAATTCTTCCTCGCAGATTGACTCAGCTTTTTCTTTCATTAAGTCATGGTATCTCATCATAAATTCTTGAGCACCTTCCATAACAATAATTACACTTTCATAAAATTCCTTACTTTCTTTTGTAGAATTCTTCATTTTTTCAATGGCTCTTTGCTTAATTCCTTCTGGGCCTAAAGCAAGCCACTCTCTGCAATTTGGACAAATATGCCCTTGAGCATGGTCTTTTTGATTTATTTTTACCACTTTTGCAATTTCATCAATTTCTTTTCCATATCTCTGTCTAATGACATCCTCTAATGAGTGTCCATCCCAATATGGTTTAATCACTTTTCGAAATGTTTCTATATCATTTAAATTCACATTAAATTTGTCTTGAGGTCTAGTTGGTAGAGATTCAAATTCTTTATCGATCCATGAGCTACCGCTCTCTGGAAAAACAACACCATATCTAACCCCTTTAGTACGGTTACCTACTATTAACTCTTCATCATCAACACCAATTTCTAATTTTGAAAGAGAATTTTTTAATGCTAATGCTCTTTTTATAATAACTGGCTTATCTTCATTCTCTTTATAAGTTTCAGTTATTATAAGTGCTTGTTCGATAGATGCATATCTTTTTTCAGATAACATCTTCTGCTTTAAATTTTTAATTCTTTGAGACATTATTAATTCATCCATTTCTCTTTCTCCTTTCTGCTTATTTATTATCATTTATTATTACTATGTTCTTATTTTATATTATTCCAAATTATTTTTCAATGTATTTTTTATTATTTCATACAGTTTTATTAAAATAATATTGATTTATTTAAAGAAGATTATTTAATCTTAAACACCTAAAGGTTCAATTTACTAACTTATTCTATAAATCATAGATTTTATATTATATTTATTAAAGTTCATATATCCCTTTCAAAACAAAGGGTAAGAGATCACTCCCTTACCCTTTGTTTTTTCTATTCTTGTTTTAGAATCTTTATATAATCTTTTGCAAACTGTGTTGCTACATCAATATCTGCAGAATTTTCTCCAATGTATATCCTGTAGCTTACTCCATTATAATCCCAAACCATATAATATATTTTGTTAACACTAATAGGCTTCTTTGTCACATCATCGCCATTTTCACTTCTTTCATATTTAGCCCTATTTTCTTCTAAAACTCTACATTTTATATTATCAATAGTTGTTTCTTTAACACTATTCATTTCTGAATCCTCACTAAATTTTGATAAGTATATAAAAAATTTATGTTTCTCACTATCTTCATATGATTCACAAATGTTTCTTATAATCTTATAATCTTTACTAAGCTCATTAAATATTTGATCATCTCCTACTGCTTTTCTAAACTTATCTAATGAGTTTTCTTCATCTTTATATTTCAAATCTTTAACAGTCATCATCGCTACCGGAGACACAGGATATCCTGCAATTTCCGTAATCGAGAAATTCCCAACCTCTTCAGGAAAATCAAATTCAAATCCAAATTTCCCCTCTATCTCATTTTTGTTTTTATCCGTTGTCTCAAAACCTCCAACGGTAACATCATCAACTGCCTCATCTTCTGATTTCTCAATAATATTACCTGATTTATCAAGTAAAAATATTGTCTTCAATGCTTCCTGCGCAGCAGCCCTTGCTCCTGGTGAAAATGTAAAAACACCAATAATAGCAAATAATACACAGCATATAGGAACTAATACCTCCTTTCTTATATTTTTTATACTAAAATACTTTTTCTTTCCCATTTCTTTCTCCTTATTATTCCAAGCCTCATTAAAAATATCTCTTGAAGCTTTAATATTAAAAATACTATCATCTATAGCACTCTTTATTACCTTATCCAAATAACCCTTATCTTTCATTTTTAATTAGACTCCTTTCTATTTAACTATGCTCATCCCACTTTCCACCTCAAAGCAATTGGCTAACTGCTTCTTCAAAGCAGCTCTGGCATAAAACAACCGTGATTTTACCGTGGCCTTAAAACAACCTGTAACCTTTGAAATTTCTTCCATTGTCATGTCATTGTAATAATAAAGAATAACAACTGTTTTTAAATTAGGACTTAATTTGTTGATTGCACTCCGCATTACATGTTTTATCTCATATCTATCAATTATGTTTTCTTTTTCTTGATTCTCATCAAAAAATAAACCTTCATTTTCTGATGTTATTTCTAACGGAACTAACTCTGACCGCTTTTTTGTCATTTTCCAGCCTGTTCGCATAAGAATTTTAAAAAACCATACTTTAAACGCTTGTGGCTCTTGAAGTTTATTTATTTCCATGAAGCATTTCATATATGTCTCTTGAAGTATGTCTTCAGCAATTCCTCTATTTCCTGATAAAAAATATGCAGTAGCCAACGCCTTTTTTTCTACAATTTGAAAAAGTTCGCGAAATGCTTCCTTCTCTCCGAGCTTGCAACGCGTTACTATTTCTTCTATATCCATCTTTGCACCTCTCTTCCTTTTGGAGCTCCTATAATATAAGAGGATTAATTTAGTAAAAAGGTTTTATTCATTTTAATTTTTTCTTTTAATGAGAACTATAATTTATAAATCTCAATGACATTTTATAATTCTTCTGTATTAATTTATTCTTTAGCTATAAATTAATTATACATAAAAAGGTATATTGTTATGAGTTTGCTTTTTTATGTATAAAAATAAGCTGTCCCAAAATAGAAATTAAATTTCTATTTTAAGACAGCTTTGATTTGTAAATAAAGCTCAGTTAAATTACTTATATTTATAATTTGCTAGTATTCAAATTAAATACTTTTTTATTCTATTCACATACCTTTCCTGGATTTAATATGTTCTTAGGATCAAAAGCTAATTTAATTCCTTGCATTATTCCAATACATTCACTTGGAAGTGATTCTTTTAAATATCCCTTCTTTGCAAATCCTATTCCATGTTCTCCTGACACCTGGCCATCTAATTCTTTAGCTTTATTATACATTATTTGCATAACTTCTTTTAATTTAGATTCCCATGCTTCTTGGTCAAGGTCATCTCTTAATATATATATGTGAAGATTTCCATCACCTGCATGCCCAAAGCTTTTTATTCTTATATTAGCAGTACGTTCAAGTTCATGAGTGAAAGTTACAAACTTTCCTATTTGATTTCTTGGAACAACAACATCAACTTCATCCATTTCAGTAGTTAATGCTTTAATTGCTTCAAGGAAACAACCTCTAGCTGACCATATTGATTCTTGTCTTTCTTCAGTATCTGAGATTAATACATCTAAAGCTCCAGCTTCTAAACAAATATTAGCTACGTTTTCATAATCCTTTTCAATTTCTTCTGTGGAATTTCCATCGAAAGTTAATAATAGGTATGCATCAGATGATTTATCTGGAAAACTTTTTCCTAAAAATTCTTCTGCAGCAAGTATCGCTTCTCTCTGCATAAATTCGATTGCTGTTGGTATTGACTTAGATTTAATTATTTTAGGCACAGTCTCTATCGCTCTTTCGAGACTTTCAAAAGGAATAAGCAAGCTTAAAGCCTTTTTAGGAAGTGGTAACAATTTCAAAATAGCCTTTGTTACTATTCCTAAAGTTCCTTCTGAACCAACAATTAAATCTTTTAGTGCATATCCAGAGCTATTTTTAACTACTTTTCCTCCTAAATTTACTATATCACCATTTGGTAATACAACCTCAAGTCCTCTTACATAGTCTCTAGTCACTCCATATTTTACAGCTCTCATACCTCCTGCATTAGTACTTATATTTCCTCCAATTGTTGCTGATTTTTCACCTGGATCTGGTGGATAAAATAAGTCAAATTCTTGAACATATTTGCCTATCTCCATAAGTAATACTCCCGGTTCTAATGTAAGAGTAAGGTTTTCTTCATCTAATTCTAAAATTTTATTCATTCTGCTAAGGTCTATAACTATTCCACCTTTAAGTGGAACCGCTGCTCCAACAAGTCCTGTTCCTGATCCCCTTGGAGTAACAGGAATATTATTCTCATAGGCATATTTCATTACTTTTGAAACTTCATCAGCACTTATAGTTTGAATAACTATATCAGGCATTTTCTTAATCCCGCCTAATTCATCATGGCTATAGTCTTCATTTATTTCTTCTCTAAAGAAAACTCTCTCCAAATCATTCTCTGCTATAGATAATATATATTCATAATCTTTTAATTCAACTTCTTTGTAACTCATCACCTATGCCTCCTTAGCCATTTTTATTTTTTCTATTAATTCTGGAATTATTTCATACAAGTTTCCAACAACTCCATAGTGAGCAACCTTAAATATTGGTGCTTTATCATCAGCATTTATAGCAAATATATAATCTGAATTATTCATTCCAGCTGTAAATTGAACTGCTCCAGATATTCCACAAGCTATAATAAGTCTTGGCCTTACAGTTCTACCGCTTAATCCAATTTGTCTCTTTGCATCAACCCAGCCTGCCTCTATTAGAGGTCTAGTACATGCAAATTCTGCTCCTAAAAGTTTAGCTAATTCTTTTACTAATTCTAAATCCTTTTCTGATTTAATCCCTCTTCCTGCTGCAACTATTACTTCAGCATCACTTATTCCTACTTCAGCATCTTTTTTCTTTATACTAAGCGCTGTAATTTTAGATAAAAGTTTTTCTTTATCTATAGAACATTCTACTATTTCTCCTGAAATATCATCATTTCTTTTTGGAGCTGTCATAACTTTATATCTAACAGTTGCTAATTGAGGTCTAGAATTTGGAGTAACTATCTGAGCCATTATATTACCACCAAATGCCGGTCTAATTTGAACTAAATCTGTATTTTCCTTCATATCTAATATTGTACAATCTGCTGTAAGTCCAGTTTTAAATCTAGCAGCTATTCTTGGCGCTAAAGATCTACCTATAGTTGTAGCACCGACTAAAATCGCTGTTGGTTTTACATTATTTATAAAATCTCCGAAAGCAGCTGTATATGGTTCTATTCTAAAATACTTTAATTCCTCGTCATCATATACAAATACCTTATCTACACCATAGTGTAATAATTCTTCAGCTTTATGAGAAATATTACTTCCGATAAATACAGCATATACTGGATGATTTATCTTTCCTGCTAATTCTCTTGCCTTTCCTATTAGCTCATAAGTAACAGGATGTATTTCTCCATCTACATGATCAACATAAACGCCTATTCCATTCCAAATACTTTTATCTATCTCTTTGACTTCTTCCTCTATATATTCAACAGCTCCCTTAGGCCCCTTTTTAACGCAAAGCTTGCACATTTTACATGCTCCACTTATTTCAACAACTCCATTATTATTTTCAAGGGCACCAAAAGGACATATTTTAATTAACTCATCAATATCTAATATTTTCTCTTGATTTACTACTAACTTTGCCATAACGCATTCTCCCCTTTAATTATCTTTGTGAGATATCTTTACTAATATTTAATACCTAAATAAATTTCAATTCCTTTAATTTCTCTCCCATTTTTCCACTTAATTCACCAGAACTGCCTGTCCACATTTCTCTATCATTATTAACCTCTGGTGGAAATATTCTCTCTACTTGAGTTGGTGATCCATTAAGTCCATAATTCTTCTCATCTTTATCATCAAAATCTTTTAGGCTTAATATTTTTATTTCTCTGTCCTTAGTTGAAAGTTTTTTTCTATAAGAAGGTAACCTTGGTTCAAAAATTCCTTTATCTACAGTGATTAGACATGGGTACGCTATCTTTACTGTTTCAATACTTTCTGGCATATCCATTTCAACTGTGATTGTTGAGTCTTCTACTTTAACTATGTCCTTAACGTTAGCTACATGTGGTATGTTTAACCATTCAGCCATTTCAGATCCTACCTGCGCTGTATCTCCATCTGTTGTTTGCTTACCGCAAATAATAAGTTCGAAATCCCCCATCTTTTTCACGCCTTGAGCTATTGTATACGATGTAGCTAAAACATCAGCTCCTCCAAATTTCCTGTCTGATAATAATGTGCCTTCATCAGCTCCCATTGTGTAAGCTTCCTTAATTACGCTTAAAGCTTGATTAGGTCCCATACTTAAGACTTTAACAGTTCCTCCTTCACTCTCCCTAATCTTAAGAGCTGTTTCAAGAGCATACAAATCATATGGATTCATTTTGGAGTCTATGCCATCTCTTTTCAAAACTCCTGTAACTGGATCAACCTCAACTTTAGATGTTCCTGGCACCTGCTTAATGCAAACTAAAATATTCATGATAACTTCCTCCTAAAACTGTATTTTAAATTCCAAACACTGATTGGCAAAGTGATAGTAGTAGTTTTGTCAAAACAATGTGGAATAAACAAACTTTTAAAAATTACTTCAATTTATTTCTTTGATAAAATCCAATATCAGTTTAATTATTCCGCTATATATAATAGTTTTTGCTAGAGTCACAATAAAACTAATTTATTCCTCCTCTTTTCCAACATGTCATACCAATATCGAATTGGTATGACCAATTTCAATTTAATTATACTTTCCAAAATATAGTTTGTAAAGTATTGTTATTTATTTAACAGAAAATGTTTACATTGACTCTATTCCAATATACTCCTTAGTGCCTCATATTCTATATCTTTTTGCTTATATAAAATTTATTAAAAATTTAATTTATATTTTTAATTAATCGTATTTAAGCATTTTTTGTTTAAAATATAACAAAAATAAAATGGATAAAAAAAATAACCTTACTGACGATTATCTTTTATCCATCTTATTTTTAAAACAATATATTTTTATTTTTTATACCCATAGGATCCTCGAATTAAATCAAAGTGCTCTACCATAGCATTATGAGCTTTACTAGCATCTCTGCATTTCAAAGCTCTTACTAAATTCTCATGAATCTCTAATAAATTCTCCCTAGTTTTTCCTGTATGTAAAATTTGCGCTCTTGATTTTCGAATGAATTCATCCATAAGCTGAGATATAACTTCAAGAACATTTATAAGTAAAGTATTTCTTGAGGTTTTTGCAATTAAATAATGGAACTTAATATCAAGTTCAAGACTCTCGTCCTCATTTTCTGCTATATACATTCTATCTAATATTGCTGTTAAAAGCTCTAGCTCATTATTTTCTATATTTTTAGCGGATAACCTAGCACAACGAAGCTCCAGCGTTTCTCTTAAATCATACATTTCTTCAATTGAACTTTCTTGTAACATAAACATGACAGAAAGAGGTTCAAATAATGAATTATCAAAATTAGTTTTTATATAATTTCCTGCGCCTTGCCTGCTTTCCACAAGACCTACCACTTCTAATGCTCTCAATGCCTCTCTTATGGATGCACGTGATACTCCAAGAGATTCTGACATTTCTCTTTCTGATGGCAATCTATCTCCCTTTTTTAATTTACCACTTTTTATGTTGTTCTTAATTTGTTCTATAACTTGATGATATACTTTAGGTGTTTTGCTATTGGATGTAAACATATATATCTCCCTTGTTCGCTTTATTGTCTAAAATTTTATATTTTATTAGTACATTATACATCAAAAACAGCTAGAATCCTACATTTGTAGATTTTATAATTCATTCTATTCTATTTATAAACATTCATAATATATATAATTTATCTATTTGAAAATACTTCTCTAAAATATTATATTTAAATACTATCCAATATATTTAAGTATTTTTTCTTTATTTTGAATAATCAAATCATACCCATTTTGATATATTGCTTTTAGTTTACTTTTATTTCGCTCAAATCTACTTATATCCATACTTATACTTGGTCTTATTATAAATGCTTTCCCACTTTCCTCTAATTCTTTGCAGTAATCAAGTTGCTCATTATATTTAATATGCCTATTTTTTAGCACATCTGCAAGCTTTGGATACTTATTTTTATAAAGCCTATAAGTTACTTCATTGGCTTTAGATTTTGTCTTTCTATACCCCTCGTTCCTTGTTAATACTATTATATGTTTGTCATTACCATCCTCTATTGACTTATTAATTGGTATAGGCTCTGAAAGGCCTCCATCAGCGTAATATTGTCCTTCTATCTTTTCAAATGGAAATACTAATGGTATCGCTATGCTTGCTCTAAGAATTGAATTTCTCTTATCCAATAAATCTTTATCAAAGTACTCATTCTTTCCAGTCTCAATATTAAAAGCACCTGCTAACATCTTTCCATCAAATTCATAAAACGCCTTATAATCAAATGGACAATGCTTATTAGGTATCTCGTCAAATACAAATTCTAAATCCATAAGAGATTTACATCTAATTAAATTTCTATAGCTGATATACCTCTTATTATCCATAAATCTTTCCATTATCTCTAAGTTTCTTCCCCTTTGCCTAGAGACATAAGAATATGCATTAGTGGCACCTGCAGATACTCCTACTATATATTTTATTTCTGCCTTTATATCTAAAAATGCATCTAACACACCTGCTGTAAATAATCCTCTGAATGCTCCGCCTTCAAGTACAAGTCCTATCATAAAAAAACCTCCATACACAATAAATACTATTATATATTATAACTTAAATAATAAACTTAATCACATAAAAACTTACATCAATGGAATTTCTAGTTTTTTAATCAAGTCGTTTATTCTTAGTTGCTATATCTTAAATTTCTTAAATTTATAATAAAAATGAGAACCTCTATAATTTTAACAGCATAGAGATTCCCATGATAAATTGATATTTATCTATATTTAATTATTTTTATATTAAAGAACAAACTTCTCAATTTGAGATGTAATCTGCTGCATTATATCTTTCAATTCTTCTGCTGATTTAGATACCTTATATGCTGAATTATCCATTTCATTGGCTGATGCGGATATCTCCTGAGATGCGGCCGAATTTTCTTCCGATACAGCAGATGATAATTCCACATTTTCTACTATATTATTTTTTCTATTATTAATATCAACTATTGCATCATTTATCTCATGAACTTGAGGTACTATATCACCTATAGATTCTACTATTTCTTTAAATGAAACTATAGTTGATGCTATTGTACGAATCTGCTCCTCTAATTTCTTGTTAGCAATACCTGTTGTTTCTTCAACTAATTTAGTTTCGGAACTTATGTCACCTAGCAAATTATTAATATCTTCTGATGAACTTTTAGATTGCTCTGCTAATTTTCTAATTTCATCTGCAACAATTGAAAATCCCTTACCTGCTTCACCTGCTCTTGCCGCTTCAATAGCTGCATTTAAGGCTAACAAATTAGTTTCATCTGCTATTTCATTAATCATATTAGTTATTTCTGTTATTTTATTTACACTTAGGCTTAATTTATTAACTTTCCTTTGTGCTTCATTATAAGATTCTGCAATTTCATTTATCGATATACCTATATTTCTCAATCTTTCATCACTAATATTGGCTTCATTACTAATATTAATAGTGCTTTTATCCACTTTCTCTACAGATCTTGTTATTGAATCTAATTTATCACTAAAAGAACTTAAATTATTGTTTATTGACATAAGTCTTTCAGATTGTTCATTAGATCCTTCTGCTATATCATGAATTGAACTGGATACATCTCCTATATAATGCTTCATTTTTTCTGAAACCCTTGAAAGCTCTATTGATTGTTCTGTAACAAGGCTCGAATCTTCCTTTACTGTATATATAATTGATGCAATAGATGTTATGGTCTTGCTTAATGCATTCTGCATCACTCCAAATTCGTTTGCGGATTCAGTATCAAACTTTACAGTGAAATTTCCTTCTGATAAGATTGAAACTTTATGTACAAATTCTTTAATTGAATTCTTAATCATGAATATTATATATGTTGACATAAACGCTAGAGCCAGAATTGATACGCTCAATATACTTATAAACATAAATATATTTTTTCTATATGCACTCATAGATTTATTAATCTCATTTGTAGCTTTATCCTTTTGAAGTTGAACCAATGCCTTATTATCTTGAGCAATTTGATTTCCATATACCCCCATAGCATCATTTGTAATCTTTTTATCTGGAGTTAAATCTTGTTTTCTTTGATCAATAATATCAGGTATGTACGAATAATATTGTTCATATTCTTCTTTAAATTTCATAACTAATTGGTGTTCTTCTGAATTATTTTCTGATTCTTTAGCCTGCCTATTCACTATTTCTGTTATATTTGTATTTAATTCTAGCATTGTTTTTTCATTTGCTTCATCAAATGGCCTATCTATTATTTTGGTTAAAGTATTTCTTAAAACACCCATACTTCCATTAACATCACCCCAATCACTAAGTTTTGGAATAACATTATTATACATTGTCAAGTTGGCATCATACATTTTAGATGTATTTAAATAACCCAAAACTCCAATAGTAATTGTTGATATCAAAGATAAAATTACTATTATAATTATACTCCTTATGATTTTTACATCTTTTACTTTTTTTAATCTCACTTCAACGTCCCCCTATGGCTTAAATATATAATTACATACATAACATAATATTGTTAACGTGTGCAGTTATAATTATACATATTAACCAATATGATAACAATAGTTATAATTTTACATATACCTTAAACAATAATTTACTTATTTATATTTTTGTGAAATATAAATAATATATAGTACGAAATAACTCTTAGTGTGTTGACTAAAACTATATAAAATGCTATAATAATTACATAAAATAAATCACTACATTAAAAGGGAGTAGTTATAAATATAACATCAACAATCGCGACTATATTGTTAGTCTGGTGTTATATACCCTAACAGGTAACGAGACTTTTAATATAACTTCAAATTTTTGAAGTTATATTAAAAGTCTTTTTTGTTGTTAATTTATCCAATATCTATCATTAGTAACAACTCTTCTTCAATTGGGTATAACAACTGTATATTTCTGGACGATGTACCACTTGAGGGTATATGTTCAACTAAATTCAGTCAGAGTTAAACTCTACCTGAAAATGTTCACTTTATAGACTTTAGCTAATTATATACTTATTAAATTTTTTCTTTGAAAGGAAGATGCCATAATGAAAAAATATTTTTCTAAAACAGTAGAAGAATCTCTTAAAACCTTCGATGTGACTTTAAAGGGGCTGACGAGCGAAAAAGCTAATAAAATATTAGACTCTGTAGGCGAAAACACCTTAAATGAAAAAAAGAAAAAAAGCATTTTATCTGTATTTCTAGAACAATTTAAGGACTTATTAGTAATCATATTAATTGCTGCTGCTATAATTTCAGCTATGACTGGAAATATGGAAAGTACTTTTGTAATTTTAGCTGTTATAGCTATGAATGCTATTTTAGGCACTGTTCAATACGTTAAAGCTGAACAATCTCTAGCTAGTCTAAAAGCGCTATCTGCGCCTAATGCTAAGGTTATTCGGAATGGAGTCAAAATTGAAATACCTTCTAAAACTGTAGTTCCAGGAGATATTTTGATACTCGAAGCTGGAGACTTAGTTGTTGCTGATGGTAGAATTTTAGAAAACTTCTCTCTCAAAGTTAATGAGAGTTCATTAACTGGTGAATCTGAAAGTGTGGACAAATTCTCTGATGTTATTGATAAAGATGAAGTTGCTTTAGGTGATCAAAAAAATATGGTTTTCTCTAGTTCACTAGTCACTTATGGACGTGCTACTGTTCTTGTAACGAATACTGGTATGAATACTGAGCTTGGTAAAATAGCTACCCTTATGGAAGAAACTCAAGAAAAAAGTACCCCACTTCAAATTTCCTTGGATGAATTCTCTAAGAAGTTGGCCTTTGGGATAATTGGTATCTGTGTTATTGTATTTGGATTAAGCATGTATAGAGGTATTGATCTATTAGATTCATTAATGTTTGCTGTTGCTCTTGCTGTTGCTGCTATTCCTGAAGCCCTTAGCTCAATAGTTACAATTGTACTTGCCATAGGCACACAATCAATGGCTAAAGAGAATGCTATCATTAAAAAGCTAAAAGCTGTTGAAGGTCTTGGTTGTGTATCTGTTATCTGTTCTGATAAAACTGGTACATTAACTCAAAATAAGATGACTGTTAAAAAGATCTTCGTTGATAACAACTTAATTGATAGTACTAAAATAGATTTCAAAAATTTTGATTCAAATTTCCTTTTAACTAGTTCTATACTATGTAACGATTCTACTTCAAAAGATGGTGCTGAGATAGGAGATCCAACTGAAGTTGCCTTAGTAAACCTAGGTCATAAATACTCTTTAAATGAAATTGAATGTAGAAATAATTACCCAAGGCTTAAAGAAATTCCTTTTGATTCTGATAGAAAACTTATGAGTACTCTTCATAAAATTGATGGAAAATATATAATGGTTACTAAAGGTGCTCTTGATGTATTACTTGATAGAGTAACTTCAATAAAAACTTCAAATGGAGTAGCAAACTTCACTAACAATGATAAGATCAATATAAATAATGTTAATAGAGAATTATCATCTCAAGGATTAAGAGTTTTGGCATTCGCTTATAGAGAGCTTAATGAAAATAAAGAACTCACTTTAGATGATGAATATGATTATACTTTCCTAGGTTTAATTTCAATGATTGACCCACCTAGAGAAGAATCTAAAGCGGCTGTTAGTGATTGTATTAAAGCTTCTATCAAGCCAATTATGATTACTGGAGATCACAAGATTACAGCTTCTGCAATTGCTAAAGAAATTGGAATATTGCAAGAAGGTGACTTAGCTGTAGAAGGATTAGAACTTGATAAAATGTCTGATGACGAACTTAATTCAAAATTAAAGCACATTTCCGTTTACGCAAGAGTATCTCCAGAGCATAAAATAAGAATAGTAAGAGCATGGCAAAACAAAGGTAAAATTGTAGCTATGACTGGGGATGGTGTTAATGATGCACCTGCACTAAAGCAAGCTGATATTGGTATTGCAATGGGTATAACAGGCACTGAAGTTTCAAAAGATGCTGCTTCAATGATTTTAACAGACGATAACTTTGCTACTATTGTTAAATCGGTCACTAATGGGCGAAACATTTATGCTAATATAAAGAATTCAATAAAATTCTTGCTTTCAGGTAATACTTCTGGAATTCTTGCAGTACTATATTCATCAATATTTGCGCTTCCTGTTCCATTTGCTGCAGTACACTTATTATTCATAAACTTATTAACAGATAGTTTACCTGCTATAGCGATTGGTATGGAAAAATCTAAAAAAGATGTTTTAAAAGATAAACCTAGGGATGCTAAAGAATCTATTTTAACTAAAGATTTTATAATAGATATTTCCTGTCAAGGTTTGCTGATTGGAATATTCACTATGATTTCTTACCATATTGGTTTAGCTACAGGAAGCCATGGGCTTGCAATGACTATGGCATTTAGTACCTTATGTTTAGCTAGATTATTCCATGGATTTAACTGCCGAGGTAAAAAATCTATCTTTGCTCTTGGAGTGTTCAATAATAAATTCAGCTGGATTGCCTTTATATCAGGTGTTGTACTTGTAAATGCAGTTTTACTTATACCAGCACTTCAAACATTATTTGAAATAACTCCACTCACTACTAATGAATTAATGTTAGTTCACTTATTTGCTTTCATTCCAACTTTAATAATACAAGCTATTAAGGTTGTTAGAGATTTTATTGAAGAAAACAATGAAAAGAATAGAAACAGAGACGCTAATGATTCAACTATGAGAGCTGCATAAAACACCTTTGAGATTATATAATTAGATTAACGAAAGAGCTGTATCAAGATTATTTGATTGTCTTGATATAGCTCTTTTATTTTTATTTATCATTTATCGTTTTTATTTATTGCTGCCATTATATGATTTTATATACATATCTTTAATTTCACTCATTAAAGGATATCTTGGATTTGCACCTGTACATTGATCATCAAAAGCCTGCTCAACCATTTCATCCATTGAAGCATAGAACTTTTCTTCTGAAACTCCAAATTCTTTTATGCTCTTTGGAATTCCAACTTTGGCCTTTAAATCATCTATTGCTTTAATCAATAATTCAACTTTCTCTTCTTCTGTATTTCCTCCTAGATTTAGATAATCAGCTATTCTAGCATATCTCCATCCTGCATTTGGGTATTTATATTGTGGGAAAGCCGCTTGCTTTCTAGGCGCATCTGTTGCATTAAACCTAATCACTTCATCTATTAATAATGCATTTGCTATTCCGTGAGGTACATGGTGGAATGCACCTAGCTTATGAGCCATTGAGTGGCATATACCTAAAAATGCATTAGCAAAAGCCATCCCTGCTACGGAAGATGCATGAGCCATCTTTTCTCTAGCTTTAATATTTGTAGCTCCTCCATTATATGCATCTGGTAAATATTTGAATGTCAATCTTATTGCTTCAAGCGCTAATCCGTTTGTATACTCAGATGCTAACACTGAAACATAAGCCTCAATTGCATGAACTAAAGCATCTATACCAGAGGCCGCTGTTAATCCTTTAGGCATGCTCATCATAAGTTCTGCATCTATTATAGCCATATTAGGAGTCAATGCATAATCTGCAAGTGGATACTTAACTCCTGTTTGTTGATCTGTTATAACTGCAAATGGAGTTACTTCTGATCCAGTTCCTGCTGATGTTGGGATTGCAACTAAAATTGCCTTTTCTCCCATTGGAGGGAATTCATATACTCTCTTTCTAATATCCATAAATCTCATTGCCAAGTCTTCAAATCTAACATCTGGATGCTCATACATTACCCACATAATTTTTGCAGCATCCATAGGCGATCCTCCACCTATAGCTATAATAACATCTGGATTAAAATCTCTCATTGCATCTGCACCTAACTTTGCAGCCTTTAATGTTGGATCAGGTTCTACATCTGAGAATATCTTATATTCAATATGATTTTCACTTAAAATATTTGTAATTTTATGAGTGTATCCTAGATCAAATAGCACCCTATCGGTTACTATAAACGCCCTTTTCTTCTTCATTGCATTTAATTCTTCTAGCGCAACTGGAAGACATCCAAATTTAAAGTAAATTTTATCCGGAACTCTGAACCAAAGCATATTTTCTCTCCTCTCAGCAATTCTTTTAACATTGATTAAGTGCTTAGGTCCTACATTTTCCGATATTGAATTCCCCCCCCAAGATCCACAGCCAAGAGTCAATGATGGTGCTAACTTAAAGTTATATATATCCCCGATTGCACCCTGAGATGCAGGCATATTTATTAAAGTTCTAGCGGTCTTCATGGCTACTCCGAACTTCTCTATTCTGTCTACTGATTCCATTTGATTTGTATAAAGTATTGATGTATGACCAAATCCGCCTAATTCTATCATTCTGGAAGCTAATCTTAGCGCATCATCAAAAGTTTTAGCTTTATACATACCTAATATTGGTGACAATTTTTCATGTGAAAATGGTTCTTCTAATTCAGGTGATTCAACTTCACCTATTAATACTTTAACAGCTTCTGATATCTCTACTCCAGCCATTTTTGCAATCTTGTAAGCTGACTGACCAACAATCTCTGAATTTAAAGATCCCTTTGAATCTAATATTATACTTCTGACCTTATCAATTTCTTCACCTCTAAGTATATAAGCTCCTCTTTCATCTAATTCCTTTAGAACCTCATCATATACTGATTCCATAGCTATTATGCTCTGTTCTGATGCACAAACTACCCCGTTATCAAAAGTCTTAGAAAGCAAAATCGAGTTTACAGCCATTTTTATATGAGCTGTATCATCAATTATAGCTGGAGTATTTCCTGCTCCAACTCCAATAGCTGGTTTTCCTGATGAATACGCAGCTCTAACCATTCCAGGACCACCTGTAGCTAGTATAATATCAGATTCTGCCATAACGTTTCTGGATAATTCTATTGATGGCTCATCTATCCATCCAATTATTCCTTTTGGTGCACCAGCTCTTTCTGCTGCTTCTAGAACTATTTTTGCGGCTGCTATTGTTGAATTCTTTGCCCTAGGATGTGGACTTATAATTATTCCGTTCCTTGTCTTTAATGCAATCAATGTTTTAAATATGGCTGTTGATGTTGGATTTGTTGTTGGCACGATTGCAGCTATTACCCCTATAGGTTCAGCGATATGAGTTATTCCGAACATTTCATCTCTCTCTATAACTCCACAGGTCTTTGTATCTTTATATTGGTTATATATGTACTCAGCTGCGAAGTGATTTTTTATTACCTTATCTTCTACTATTCCCATTCCGCTTTCTTCTACTGCCATTTTAGCAAGAGTAATTCTCGCATCGTTCGCTGCCATGGCTGCTTGCCTAAATATTTCATCTACCTCTTCTTGAGAAAATTTTGCAAATTCTCTTTGGGCTTCCCTTATTTGCTCTATTCTTTTTGTCAATTCTTCTGGATTCGTAACTCTCATTTTCTACCTCCAACATTATCTTCTAAATTTTCATACTCAAGCTGCTTTTGTATGGCAGTTTTACTTACTATAAACAAACTGTGTATAGTTTATCCTGAAAATAATATTTAATTTATCCCATCTCAAAAAAATTGCTAATGAATCTAATGAAAATATAAATTATATATTCATTTGCAATGAGAATAAAGTACATATCATTCTATTATTTTCCAAAAATCGTAAAATAATAGACATGATAGAATAGATTATTCTTTTTCCTATTCTACATGCCTCTAACAAAACTTCTTTTATATTGATATTAATGTATTGTAGATGTTAAATTTAATCCTATGACTCCTATTATTATAAGTCCTATAAAAACTGTCTTCTGCAGATTAATCGATTCCTTAAAAAATACAATCCCGATAGCTGACAGCAATATTATCCCAATGCCTGACCAGGTTGCGTATGCAACTCCAATTTGTACTTTCTTTAAAGCTAATGTTAACATGCTTAAGCTTAATATATAAAAACCTAGCATAACAATTGCATATTTTATATTTGTAAAACCTTCTGATAACTTCATTGATATGGTTCCTGAAACTTCAAATATTATGGCAAAAATTAAATAAATCCAACTTATCATAATACACCTCACTCAATAGCATCCGTTAATAAACTTTTTATAAAGAATAATGGATATATCATTAAATACAAATTAAAAATCCACCACAATAAATCGAAATCATATCTCATAGTCCAGAAAGAAATGGCTTGAAGTCCTGAACAAAAAGTTAATACAAGCGAAATCAGACTAAATTTTTTCCATAATTCATTTGTAGTGTAATACATATACAAACTAATAAATCCTGTTAATGAAATTAATAAATCAAGCGGTAAGAATGACCAATTCCATGATACTAAAATAGGATTTTCGTAATCTTTAAATAGCAAGCTCTCTGGAATCAGATGGAATAAGGTAATAAACCAGTAAACTATAAAACCAATATCTGTGACTAAAAAAAACTGCTTTAATATTTTCATTTTCACTTCTCCTATTTTGATATAAGATTCTAAATTCAGATTTTAATTTTCTTGCATATTAATTCAAACAATTTAATTAAATTCATTTAACTAAATTTCTAAAAAAATTTGTTTTTTCTATTATTCTTTACTTTTTAATACTTTAACAACCTTACTAAAAAGAATACTTAGCTCCTCTAATTTCTCCTCCGACGTAATTTCACTTATTAAATTAGCGAATTGCTTATAGATTGCATTGTCGCCTTCTATTATCTTTATCCCCTTCTTCGTAACTTTTAAATAATAAATTCTTCCATCTTCTTCTGATTTTACTTTTTCAACTAGTTCATTTTTTATTAATCTCTTAGCCAATGCAGATATTGCTGGTTTAGTCAGTTTTAATTTTTCTGCTATCTCTCCTAGATTTGGATTTTCCATATTATATATTGTTGTCAAATAATAATAGTCCGTTATGTTAAACTGCTTCTTTTCTTCAGTTGATAAAATTAAATTAATATTATTCATGGACTGCTGCCATAAATAATTTGCTATATATTCAAAATGTTTTTCAATCAAAATATTCATCTCCTAAAATAGTTCAATTCATTTAACTAATTCTATGGGTTTATATTAATTTATTTGTATACCTGATGTCAAGGGATATATTCAAAACATATGTTTCAATGTGAATGTCATATTTTACACAAACTACTATGTTGTTATGTTGTTAGATTGTATAGTATACTAATATCAGTTAGCTATTAATTTCTTTTAACTTAGGAGGAACTATGAATAAAATTATTGAAAAGGCTAAAATTACACATGAGTTAAATAAAGACGAAATACTTGAATTACTACAAAGCGATGATATAAATGAAGAACTATTTAAAGCCGCTGATGAAGTACGTCAAAAATACTTAGGGGAGTATGTTCATTTAAGAGGGCTTATAGAATTTACAAATATCTGCAAAAGAAATTGCCTTTATTGTGGTTTACGTAGAGACAATAAAAATCTTGAAAGATATAGATTAACTGAAGAAGAAATTCTAGACTTTGCTAAAAAGGCTGTTAGCTATGGCTACAAAACACTTGTGCTTCAAGGTGGAGAAGATGATTATTTTACTAAAGAAAGAATGACAAACATAGTAAAAGAGATAAAGAAATTAAATGTCGCTTTAACCTTAAGTTTAGGTGAAAAAACTTATGAGGAATATAAAGCATTTAAAGAAGCTGGAGCTGATAGATATTTAATAAGAATTGAAACTACTGATAAGAAGCTCTATGAAGATATGGATCCTAACATGAGCTTCGAGGAAAGATTAAATTGTTTAAAGAATTTAAGAGACTTAGGATATGAAGTTGGAAGTGGTATTCTAGTTGGTCTACCAAATCAAACATTAGAATCTATAGCTAGTGATATACTTTTCTTTAAAGAAATTAATGCAGATATGATTGGTATAGGTCCATTTATACCAAATGAAGATACACCTTTAAAGGATGCTCAAGGTGGAAATCTTACTCTAGCATTAAAGGTTATGGCTTTAACCAGATTAATACTTCCTGATATAAATATTCCTGCAACAACCGCAATGGAATCTTTAACTCCAAACGGAAGAATAGTTGCACTTCAAAGCGGTGCTAATGTTGTAATGCCTAACGTTACTGAAGGTGAATATAGAAAGCTTTATGCATTATATCCAGGTAAAATATGTACAGGCGATACACCTGCACACTGCAGAGGATGCATAACTGGTAAGGTAACTGGAATAGGCAGAATAATTTCAGATGGTTATGGATTTAGAGGAAATCAAAACACTAGTGCCTATAATAATTAAAAACTATTAGTAACAATAAGTTAAATCATAGTATTAAGTAGAATATACCATACAGGATAGATAATATAATCCTATATGGTATATTTTTATGAATTGCTATGATTTAACTTCTATTTATATTCCTTTTATTTAAATTTGTTCTATTATTTATTACTATCTATTTTAAGTCTATAAGTTAAAGTTGATCATGAGATGTCAATTAGCTTATTATTTAATGACCTATCTAATTAAAATTATTATCTACTTCTTGCTTCCCGAATCCCAATTTTTATAATAAACAAAATCCTTATCAAATAGTTTTAGAGGAATTTTAAATTCAGGGATTCCAAATACATATGGCGCTATATCATACAGCTGGTAGTATATTACTAGGTTATCGTCTCTTATATAAAAACTTTGATTTTCACTAATGCCCTTAAATACATTACCTGAATCAAAATAATTTTCTGGATTCTCTTTTATTTGATTTTCTATTTCTTTATTTATTATGTCAGAATAATTATATCCTTCACTGAATAATTCCTTTAAAGTTAGCAGCGCTTCTTTCTTCTTATCTATTGTATATGAAGTCCTTGTTGTCATACCATGAGCTCCACCAAGAAACTCATAATAGTCATTATATAGGCTAAGAATTTGATTATTATCTTCTGAGGTTGTGTATCTTGAATAAATTTCATATGGAAATCTTGGGGTTTCTTGTCCCTTTTCTCCGAAGTATTCTTTCGCCGTTTTTTCGGACTCCTCAGCTCTTGGCAAAATATCTTGATTAATTACATTATTTATCAAATTTATTCTTTTTTCATCATTTCCACCTACTAATTGAGGCATATTTATGTCTAATTTTAAGTAATTTAGATTTTTAGTTATAGATTTATCCACAATTTTAATTTTGCTTTCACTTTGCATTTTATTAGTTATAAACATTTCCTGTGGACAAGCAGTGGATAACATTGAACTTACTATTAATAGCCCTGTTATATTAGCTATAATACCCATTTTAGCGCCTCCCTGATTTATGCATTTTGCGACATAATATATTTTATATCCACAAAACCAACATGTAAAATTATGTATGTTAACAGCTTTATAACATTTTATCCACAAGCGAATGTGGATAATGTTAGTAAGTTGTACTATTTTTATATTATGCTACTTTTTTCAATAAGTTATTCCGCTAAAACTCTATAAAAATAAATTTTTTATATAATATCCTTCAATAATAAATTTACATTTGCCCCCCTGGTAATCTAAGGGCTCAATTAAGGCTGAGATTTAGAATTTTAATTAGAATATATATCACAAATGACTTATATTAGGTCTTGTAGTTTTTCTTTAAGTTTAGGGTATAATTATAAAAGAAAATTATATTTGTTTTAATTACAAGGAGGTGAATAATAACAACATGTTAAAAGGAACTTTACCACCAAGGAACATTTCTTACAAAAGACTTTTCAAAAATAAAACTTCCTTAAGTATTTTGGTATTCAGCTTATTGTTTGTAATGTTTTCTATTTACCTAATAACACACAATATATCTTATAAAAATTCTATAGCTTCTAATCATGGTTCTGATAATACAAGTATTGATGAAAATCATGTTGGATCTGAAAATATATTAAAAAAAGATCCTTCCAATGTAGACAAAAGTACACTTCAAAATGAAAGATCTTTTAATAATTCAAATTTAATTACTGACAATAGAGGAGTTCCCGTATTATATTACCATTCAGTGAGAGAACCGGCTGAGAATGAGGTTACAATAACTCCAGAAAATCTTCGGATACAGCTTGAGTACATAAAAAATCAGGGTTATACAACATTAACTTTAGATGAACTAAAAAACTACTTATTAAACAATTCCCCAATTCCTGAGAAGAGCATAGTTATCACTTTTGATGATGGCTATATGGATAATTACTACAATGCTTTTCCAATTTTGAAAAATCTAAATATGGTAGCAACAATATTTTGTATAACATCAGATCTAGATGGTTCCTATTATTTATCAAAAGAGGCTATAAAAGAAATGTCTGATTACGGAATAGATATAGAAAGCCATACTGTTAGTCATCCCAAACTTAATCAGCTTCCATATGATAAGCAATTAAATGAATTGAAGGAATCAAAAGAAACTTTGGAATCAATAACAGGAAAAAAAGTTGAAGCTGTTGCCTATCCATTTGGAGATTTTAATGATGATAGTGTTATCGCCGCTAAAAATTCAGGCTATACGTTAGCATTTACTACTAAGAGAGGACTCTCCGATAGAGATGATAATATTCTTAAACTTGATAGAATTTATATTAGCTCAAAATATGATATAAATACTTTTAAGGAAGTTTTAGCACAAACTAAAAAATAACTCTTAAATAAAGAGTTATTTTTTTTCTTCTTTGCTATCTTCAGTTGAGTATTTGGGTAACTTTTGTTGATTTCCTGCATTATTTATAGCTATAGGTATATTATGTTCGTATATAAATTTATTTGTTTTAGTAAGCTCTCCATATTTTAAAGCTTGTCCATTAATTGTTATTAATGTTTTCCTACTTAAATCTAACATTTCATTATCCAATGCGTATTCAAATATCTCCGATATAGCATCATCAACATCCTTGTTCAAAACATCAATATTTCCTATAAGTTCTTTTCCTTTATCTGTAGGAGAATAGGCATATATAACTTTGTGAAACTTATTAATATGAATCTTTATATTGGAAGTTGTTTCTATCACTATTATGCTTTGTGTTGTCCTATATTCAATAGTTATACCACTACCAATCAATATTAATATAAATAGTAATATTGATATATGTATTTTGTACCCCCTAATCCCTTTCTTTTCTTTTCCTTCACATACATCTCCAACCTTTGATCTATTAAAAGTCTTTATCTTTAAAAATTCTCCTTTTGAAGTTAATATATATGCTGAATTTTTAAAAGCTTTTATTACTATCCCTTTATATAGCTGTTGATTTTTACTTGAAATGCTTACAACTTTATTATCTTCTTTTAATTTTATTCTTAGATAATCTTGAATAAATTTATAATTTGAATTAGTTATTATAATGCAATAAGCTATTATGTAGTCCCTAAGTTTATTTATAATCTCAGATTTTATCCTAGTTAACTTACTTATTTTAGCTATCGGTAAAACTCTTTTTTCATTGATTATTCTTAGTAAATCCTCATCACTAGCTATATAATAAGCTATATTTAAAGCTATATTTCTGTCAGCTTCTTTAATCGGAAAGTTTACTAAATCTTTAAGTAAAACATTATATGAGCTTAATTCATTTATAAATAAAGATATCTGTTTTTTTCTAATATCCTCTGCAGTATCTCCTATTAGGAACATTGACGGCATAGATGAAAATACATATTTGTCTTTACTAAAGCCCAAATTTTCCATAAAATTAACACCTCTTTAAAATATTAACCCTTTGTATAAGTTCTTCATACTATGATATTATAGCATATAAAGCTATTTATCTATAAAATTTTCTTTATCTAAATTTAATTTAAAAGCAATATTTTGGAGATTATTAATGAGAGGAAAAATTATATATGTAGATTTTGTAAAAAGACGTAGAACAACCTTTATACATTTTCATATAAATAGATTTATTTCTTGGTTTAACATTAAATTTTATATTAAACCCAAAACAAGCTCTTTGAACAACATGTCAACAAATAAACGTAGACGTATTTTAAATTAGTATAATTATTTATATAAAAAGCCTCATAATATGTTAAAATAGTAAAATAATAAAACACATAATGAGGTGATTATATGAGAATTGGATTAGGATATGATGTTCATAGATTAGTTGAAAATAGAAAATTAATTTTAGGTGGAGTAGAAATTCCATATGAGAAGGGGCTGCTAGGTCATTCCGATGCGGATGTTCTTATCCACGCTATAATAGACTCTTTATTGGGCGCTTGTGCTCTTGGCGATATAGGCAAACATTTCCCTGATACAGATAGTAGATTTAGTGGAATATCTAGTATCATACTTCTTGAAGAAACAGGTAAATTACTTCTTAAGTCCGGCTATGCCATAAACAACATAGACGCTACAATAATAGCTCAAAAACCAAAAATGCTGCCTCATATTGAGAATATGAGAAAGAACATTTCAATTGCTCTGAATATAGATATTAATAAAATAAATATTAAGGCTACTACTGAAGAAGGCCTTGGCTTTACTGGTGAGATGCTTGGAATTTCTTCTCAAAGTATCTCTTCTGTTGAAAGTATAATTTAAAAATATACTATTCAAAGTTTATAGTGCTTTATAATTAAAAGGGAGCTATAATTAGCAGATTCTAATCTGCTAATTATAGCTCCTTAAATTATATATTAATCTTTTAAAATACTTCGCTTAATTTTTTTAGTAGAATCTCTCTGAATACTTCTCCTTTATTAGGATCACTTATTGCATTTTTGCAGATATCTTCCCACTCATCAATAGACATTCCTATTCTATTTTCTAATTCTTCTTTTGTATTTGTTAATAACGAAGATGAAATTACAAATTCTCCAAGTTCCTCTGGAGTCTTGAAAATTTTTATATATAAAAATTCTGTGTTATCCCCCATCCACTTCTTATTAAACTCTGCTGGGAATTTATCTAATCTAGCTTGAGCCTTTTCAGATGGAATATTCCATAAGCTACTTAAGAAATCATAGTCTCTCCTCATATTACTTGCAACTTCTTTGTCTATTTTCTTTAGTTTTTCTCCCTCACGAATGATCTTATCAACAGTTAAATGTGGAATCCTAGTAATTAATTTTTCTTTTCCATATATCCACTTATAAAAAGCTTCCTGCAAGAACGAATATTGAAGATAACCAATCAAACACTTTCTATTAGGGAAATATCCCCATATATTATTTATACCATTATTGTTTCCAAATATAAGGGTATGAAAATAAATACTTCTTTCTGTTGGTGGTTTCTGCATAAACATATGTCCTCTTATTGTCTTGTTCCTACTGATAACGTTTTCCCAATAATTAAATGAATTATAAACTTCCCACACTTTACTCACCTTCCCAACTAATATTTTATAAAATATATTATTAATAGTTATCTTTTGTTCTCTAATTATATTATAACTCATTTATCTCATAATTGTTTATTCTTGGATAAATTTGTTTAATATATACATATTAATATATTATCCCCATTTTATTATTTTATTACAAAATTTTAGACTTTTATTATAGATATTCAAATTGATATTTCTTATTTATTACTTTATAATATTAAATGTCAAGTTATTTACAGTTATCATATTATTATATTAAGAATTCTATTATTTTTTTAATTTAAATAAATTTTAACAATTAATATATTTTTATATAGGGTAGATTCTAAGGAGGATTAAAAATTGTCTTTATGTGAAATATGTAATGCCGAAGCTGATATACATCATATTGTTCACAGAAGTGAAGGTGGCTTTGATATAGAACTAAATTATAAATATTTATGTCCTTCCCATCATAGAGGAAAATATGGTCCCCACCAATCCAAAGAAGTTGATTATAGATATAAGTTAGATCTTCAAAATAAATTATACGATATGCTAAAAAAAGATTATTATTCTTTTAAGGAGCTAGCATTAGAATTAAATATACCAAGAAACACTCTTAAAAGAATTACAAGAAATTTAAAGCTTTATAAAGAAGGTTATAAAAAATCAGAAGTAATATTCAAAATAATGGGTGAAAAATTTTACTCTGAAGAAATGATTGTCAACTTAACTTTAGACAAATTAATTGAAGACAATTATTAACTTATTATGTTATATAATTAAATTTATCTTAGTAACCATGTGTAAATTAAAATAACAAATATCTAAAACAAATTTTTGTTTTAGATATTTGTTATTTTAATTTAATCTTTATATTCTTACTGGAGCGGAAAACGGGGCTCGAACCCGCAACGTCCACCTTGGGAAGGTGACACTCTACCATTGAGTCATTCCCGCTTATTGATGCAGATGAAGGGAGTCGAACCCTTACACCAAAAGGCGCTAGATCCTAAGTCTAGTGCGTCTGCCAATTCCGCCACATCTGCCTACCAATATTATACATCTATTCAATATATTAAATCAATATTAAATTTTATACATTTGTTATGATTTTTTAGATATATTTATATAACAAACTATGATATATTATATCTTCCTAAATCATCCTCCGGACATTCTCCTTCATCTTTTTGCTTAATATATTCTTTAATTTCTGTTATCTTAGAGCATCCCCATCCAAAATCTTTAGTTGATGTATCTACTTCCAACTTTTCCAGCGGAGATACACTTAAATCAACAAAGTGTTCTGCCAGTGATAAATCCAGATCACTTGTCCCACAATTGCTAAATTCCAAGTTAATTTCTTCCTCTGGTGACATTGATAGTTCCTTTAATTCTTCTTCCAAATCAAGATCTAGATTTCTTTCATATTGATAACTATCTATTGAGTCTTCAAACTTATTTAATAAATTCGCTTTTTCTAACCTCTTATTCTTAGTGTCTAACTCTCCTCCCCCACTGGAATATGATTTTTTTTCATATTGATTATTTGCTTTTGAATTTTGTTCAGATATGTCGGTATCTTTTGTTAAATCCTCTTCTTTGGTTTTAAATTGATTAACTTTTTGAAGCAAATCATCTGCTCTATCTAGTAAAATATCAGAACTACTGTTAACTTTCTCTGCAAGTCGTGCAAGCTGCACTGATGAATTAGTTACTTGCTCCAAGGAATTTGATGTCTCTGTTATTTCTCCTGATAACTCATATACAGTTTCAACAATTAAATCTTTGCTGTGATTAATATTATTAAACACACTATCTATATTAGATACTTTAGGTGCTATTTCTTTAACTAGAAGTGCTATTTCTGAAAATGAACTTGATGCATTATAAATCATTTCCTTCTGCTCATGCAACTCACTCTCCATATTTTTAGACTCTTCTACAAGTTTATTTATTATATTTATAAGTCTATTTATTATCTTATAAATATTCTGTGCAGACTCCTTACTTTTGTCTGAAAGCTTTTTCACTTCCAATGCTATTACGCTAAATCCTCGTCCTGCATCGCCTGCGCTAGCTGCTTCAATAGCTGCATTAAGTGCTAGAAGATTTATTTGTTCAGATATTCCATTGATAATATTCGTAATCCCATTAACATTTTTCATATCACCTTGTATATACTCTATGCTAATTAAAAACTTTTCGAAACTATCATTAACACTTATAATTCCGCCATTTAATTCTTCTATGTCTTTAGTTCCTTTTAAAGATTTATCATTTATTATTGCAATATCTTCATTAATTGAATGAACATTATTCTTAACTTCAGTTATATTTTCACCAAAGTTTTCAAGCTTAGTGCTTATCTGTACAAAGTCATTACTTTGTTTATTAGTATTATTAGAAACCTCTCCTATGGATGCTGATATTTCCTCTGTAAGAATTGATAGTTCTTCTGCAATTTGATTTAACGATACAGAACCTTCTCTAACTATATTTGAATCCTCTCTTACTGCCTCTATCATCTTTCCTACTGACTCTTTAGCTTGGCTTACACTTAGGCATATTTCACTTATTTCATCATTACCCTTAGTATATTTATCATCAACTTTAGTATAAAAATCACCTTTAGCAATACTATCTACATAATACTTCGCCCCAAGTAACCTGTTTACAACTATAATTGTAAAGCCTATTATAATAGTTAATATTAGTAGCGTCATAATAACAGTCACTATAATATCAATAAAAGCTAAACTGTTTAATGCACTTAGTAGATCTTTTTCTTCTACTGTGATTCCTATGGCAAGACCTGTTTTCCCTATCGGGCTATATGATATATATCTTTCTTTACCCTCATAAGTATATTTTCCTGTTCCAGATTGGGTCCCAATTGTCATACTTTTTCCTATGTTATTTAGATCTTGTAAATTTTCTTTATCAGAGGTCATATTGGTTATATTTTTATTCTCATTTACCAAGCTCTCATCTTCTGAAACTATAAAATTACCATTACTATCTACAATTAATAAATTTCCCGTTTTCAAAAAATTAGTTTCTTTGTTTAAAGAAGCAAAATCTTTGCAATCTTTTATCGAGGTAATAATTCCTATAATACTATTTGAAGAATCCTTGATAGGTACTGAATATGATATGACTTTTTTCTTTGTGACTGGATCTATATATGGATTGGTTATTGAATTTTCACCATTTATTGATTTCATAAAACTTTGTGTTGTCTTTATTGATTTCTTATTTCCTAAAGTATCTATTGAATTTCCATCTTTATCACTTATGCTCATTTCTAATTGTCCAACTGTTTTCAATGCTGGTTTAAGTATTTGAATTTTTTCTTCTATTTGCACATTCTTATCCGTTATTATCGGATTGCTTGCAATTACTTCAAGGTTCCTAATCTCACTTTTTATTTGATCATCTGCTCGTGATGCAGCAGTTTTCGTCATCTCTTCCATTACATTTAAGTTGCTCTCTTTTAATGACTTACTTGCAAATCTATATCCTATTCCCGACAAAGCTATAAATGCAATTAATAACATTGGTATTAGGAACATAATAATTTTAACTTTAATACTTTTAATACTTCTATTCATCTTTACCTCCTGAAAAAAATACTAAATACAACCTAATATACATAAATTTTATTTGATTTTAATAAATTCTAGGTTAAAGCCTTATTATAATTTTGTTAAAATATCCAATATATTCTGAGATTCTTAATATCTTTTGTATTTTTTTTGTTAATTAGTTGACATCTAAAAACCATGTGCTTATAATTAAGAATATTAATATAATAAATAAACACGTTGATGAGGACAGTAAGCTAAAATCTTATTTTTCAGAGAGAGAATATGTTGGTGCGATTATTCTTATATAAATTTAGACTGAAAACCACCTCTGAGTGGCCCTAATAAAGCCCGTAATTATCACGTTACGATAAATTCAAGTGACCTATTTAACTGATTTTTAAAAAGGTTTTTAATGTTTATTTTATTTGACCTATTTTAATCAGTCTGTTCTAGGTAATTAGAGTGGAACCACGGATATTACTTCGTCTCTATTTTTAGAGATGAGGTTTTTTTGTTTGCAAAAATGTATGATTTTAGTAATAAATTTTCTTAAAGATATTATTATTAAAATTTAACAAGTCACAGAATCAAAATTTTTTTAAATTTGAAAGGAGTTTTAAAATGATAAAAGTAACTTTAAAAGATGGATCAATTAAAGAATTTGAAGCCAGTTTATCTATTTATGAAATTGCCAAATCAATTAGCGAAGGTTTAGCTAGAAATGCTTGCTGCGGTATAGTTAATGGAAAGGTTGAAGACCTTAGAAAAGAAATAAATGAAGATGTTGAATTAAGCATATGTACATTTGACTCTCAAGAAGGTAAAGATGCCCTAAGACATAGCATATCTCACGTTTTAGCTTATGCCGTAAAAAGATTATTCCCTGAAACAAAGTTAGCTATAGGACCTTCAATTGCAACTGGCTTCTACTATGATTTCGATAGAGAAAGTGCATTCACTGCTGCAGACTTAGAAAAACTTGAAGCAGAAATGCAAAAAATAATTAAGGAAAATCCAGAAATATCTAGATTTGAGCTTCCAAGAAATGAAGCTTTAGAATTAATGAAGGATGAACCTTACAAAGTTGAATTAATAAACGATCTTCCTGAAAATGAAATAATCTCATTCTATAAAATGGGTGATTTCACAGACTTATGTGCTGGTCCTCATCTTATGTCAATAAAATCAGTTAAAGCAATTAAACTTACTAGAAGTGCTGGTGCTTACTGGAAGGGGAATGAAAAAAATAAGATGCTTACAAGAATCTATGGTACTGCTTTCTTAAAGAAATCAGACTTAGATGCTTTCCTAGAAGCTTTAGAAGAGGCTAAAAAGAGAGATCACAATAAACTTGGTAGAGAATTAAAACTATTTACAACTGATGAAAATGTAGGTCAAGGACTTCCATTATTAATGCCTAAAGGAGCAAAAATAGTTCAACTTCTTCAAAGATGGGTTGAAGATGAGGAAGAAAAAAGAGGTTATCTTTTAACTAAGACTCCACTTATGGCTAAAAGCGATTTGTATAAGATTTCTGGTCACTGGGATCATTACAAAGATGGTATGTTTGTATTAGGTGATGAAGAAAAGGACGATGAAGTATTTGCTTTAAGGCCAATGACTTGCCCATTCCAATATACAATTTATAATGCTGAACAACACAGTTATAGAGATCTTCCACTCAGATACGGTGAAACTTCTACTTTATTTAGAAATGAAGCTTCAGGTGAGATGCATGGTCTTATAAGAGTTAGACAATTCACTTTAGCTGATGGTCATTTAGTTGTTACACCTGAGCAATTAGAAGAAGAATTTAAGGGCGTTCTTGAATTAATTCAATATTTAATGGGAACTTTAGGAATTGCTGAAAAGATAACTTATAGATTCTCTAAATGGGATCCAAATAATACTGAAAAATATATCAATGATCCTGATGCTTGGAATAAAACTCAAGATACAATGAGAAATATCCTAGATCACTTAAATATTAATTATGTTGAAGCTGATGATGAAGCTGCTTTCTATGGTCCAAAGCTTGATTTACAATTTAGAAATGTTCATGGTAAAGAAGATACTTTATTTACAGTTCAAATTGACTTTGCTTTAGCTGAAAGATTCGATATGAGTTATGTAGATAAAGACGGAGAAAAGAAACGTCCTTATATAATCCATAGATCATCAATTGGATGTTATGAAAGAACTTTAGCTATGCTTATAGAAGAATACGCTGGTGCTTTCCCAACATGGTTATCTCCAGTTCAAGCCAAAGTGTTACCAATCTCTGATAAGTACAATGATTATGCTGAAGCAGTTACAAAAGCCTTAAAGAATAAAGGTATTAGAGTTGAAACTGATTATAGAGCTGAAAAAATTGGTTATAAGATTAGAGAAGCTAGACTTGAAAGAACTCCTTACATTTTAGTTGTTGGGGAAAAGGAAGCTGCTAATAATGAGGTATCTGTAAGAAGCAGAAAGAATGACGATGAAGGCGCTGTTAAATTAGATGCGTTTATCGAGAGAATTGTTAAAGAAATAGAAAATAAAGAACTATAAAATTTATATAAAAAATGAGGATGCCCTTGAAAATAAGGCATCCTCATTTTTTTAGTTTACACAATTTTCTTACTGAGCCTAGACTCATGCTCTTTCTGCAAAATAATATAACACTTAGTAAATCATAATAATATATCTACAATTAACCTTTTAGTAACCACTTTCTATGTCTATATACGCATTCTTCATAGTCGTTAACTGCTTCTGTAAGTCAATAATTTTGCCTCCTATATTATCAACTAGTGCATCTTTGCTTCTCAGCATCTCCTTATTTTTTTGTATAGATTCATTCACTTTTTGAATTTGATCTTCTAATTCTAAGAAAACTGAATATTCCTTTTTAAAGTAAGGCTTTTGCTTTGCTTCTTTAATTAGCAACTTTTCAGCTTCTAGCATATTGGATTCATTAATAAACTTATTCGCTTGATCCTTCCAAACCTCTATAGAAAACATGCTTTTCAATGTTCCGATTTTATTTTTTGATTCATTGATATGCTTTTCCGCTAGCTTCTTTTTATTGCACAAATCATCATAGTAAAAATATGATGGCAATAGAACTCTTTTTTCTGAATTCATAACTAGATTTTTAAATTCATTCTCGTAACTTCCATACCTTCTCAATAATGAGTCATAGGCTTCTGATAATTCTTTCTGGTTAATTTCTAATTCTAATTTTTCTCTCATTAGTAGTGCTAAGCTACTTTCCTTTTCCTCTTTCTTCATACAGATATCGTTATATTTTTGCTGTTTTTGTTTCCATAACTTGACCAAATCATTATAACCTTCCAGATTTATAAAATCATTATCTGAGACTAAACTTACACTCGTTATTAACATCACTGCTAATGGTACTAATTCTTCTTGCTGATTTTGGCTTACAACTATTGCATCGCTAGATAAATATAATAGAACCATAAAATAGGTATTAGAAAAATTTTTAATTAAAGACCTTTTCTCAATTAAATTTTCAATTTGAAATATAATACTAGACATATCCTTATATGAATCAATGCTCGCTAAGTCTGCTATCATATATAGAAATGTATATGGTTGAGATTTTATAGCTGCTTTAATGGCCGACTCCGTCATGACATCTAAATCGAGTTTTTCATAGTAAAGCCTTTTCTCTTTATTTTCTGGTCTTTGTCTTAATTTTGTGATTATATCATAAATCTTTTCTATAAGCTCTTCTGTAATATGTGTATTTGAACCTTTATTTTTTAATGCTGATATAGTTCTATTCATATAATATTCATTTATTGCATCTAATTTTCTTGCTCTTGCTTTAAAATCCTTTTTTGTCACTAAAACAGCATAAGCTTTCTCTACCATGTAATCCAATGTCTGTACAAACTTTCTTCTATTGTATATCTTCCCATAAGGCGCATTTGACAAACTTATTAATTTATAATATAAAATTAGCTTTATTTCATTATCATTAATGTTTTTTAAATTCTCTAAATTTCTATTTAGTAATTCTAAAAACTTATCTTCATTATATCTACCCAATAATTCCTTAGGTTTACTTATCAAATTAAAACTTGAAGTAATATTATTAATGATTGTATATACGATTTTAAGCTCTTTTCCTGATAGTCTTAAAAATCCATCATAAAATTTTTCATGCCTAATTTCTCGTTTTATATTTTCATTTACTAGTTCTTTAAATATTAACGCTTTTCTTTTATACTCCACTATATTTTTATTGTAAATAATTATATTCTCATTAAATACAGCATCTTCAAAGTTTATTTTTATTTGAATACTGTTCTTTTTAGCTTCTAATTCTTTTCGTAGCTCATTATCATATGAAAATTCTATTGTTTCAACAATATCATTATATTCTTCTGTTAAGTTTAATAAACTTTCATATGCGTGTCTTAATGTTCTTAATTCTTCATCCAGTGATACTTTCATCCTTTTTATTGATTCATCTTCGTCATCTAACTCCTCAGTCGATATTTTCAATTCTTGATTTTGTATCTCAGCCTTCAGAAGCTGCCCCTCTTTTTCTAGAAGAAGTTCTTCATTCTCATTAAACTTAATTTTCATTTCATTAAGCTTTTTTTCATATGTTTTATAATCCGTTTCCATATTCAATACACATTTATTTTGCATTTCTACTTTTCTATTTAATATATCTTGGATTTCTTCTAAATAAGCTTTTTCTTCTTTTATTAGTATTATGATGTTATTTATTTCACTTATTCGCTTTGGAGAACTATCTACCTCAAGAATCTTTTTCCTAAGATTATTGATTAAATTTTCTCTTTGAGCAATATCGTTATTGATCTTTAAAAGTTCTTTCTTCATATATTCTATAGTACTAGGAGCACTAAAACTTAAATTCTTTATATCTAGCATCAAATTTTCTTTTTCTTTCAAATAGTAATATAGAACCTTTTGAGCTATTTTTAAAATTTCTATTGGATGTTTAGGTATCTTTCTATTTCTATCTCTTTTTGAAATGTTCTCATACCCGTTAGCCAATATAATCTCTATATTATTATAAATTTCTTCTGAAAAAGAAATATTAGACTTTAACTTAATACCATTTAGTAATGTAAGTGCAGAAACATTCATATCCATTCCACTGTCCTGCGCTATATCTCTTAAAAGCATTTCCATTACTTTTCTAACAATAATCTTTGTAACTATTGGATAATACTCGCATAAAAATTCTGCTTTTATCAGATGATCGTAGTACTTTTCTATTTTGGTTCCTTTTAGGTAACCAAAATTACTTTCAATGTATTCCATATATTCCCCCTGTTTATTTTAATCCGCCATTACATTATTCCAACTTTATAAATTCTTTTTCAGTTATAATGTAATCTACTGGTACATCATGATAACTTGTTGGAACTTTATCAAGTACTTGAAAATCATATGCTAATGCTAATTTGGTAATTCTTTTTATATTATCTTTGTTAACTTTCTTGAAATATCTATCATAAAAACCTGCTCCATAACCAACTCTTCCCCCACGCTTGTCAAAAGCTACACCTGGAACTATAATTAAATCAAGTTCGTTTGGATCAATATATGGATCATTTATAGATGGTTCTGGTATTCCGTATGAACTCTCCGACAAATTATCCAGTGATTTAATTTCTACTGCATCCATAAGTCTAGTTTTAATTTCAGTCCTTGGAACATAAATTCTTTTATTATTATTTAAAGATTCCTTTATAAAATCTCTTGTATTTATTTCAGTGTCAAACGATATATAAACAAAAATATTTTTTGCCAATTTATAGTACTCGCTACTATAAACTGTTTCTAATATTCTTTCATCCATTTTTTCTTTTTCTGTTACATCTATTTTTTTTCGCTTATCTAAAATTTCTTTTCTTAGTATTTTCTTATTAATAAAGCTTTCCATACAAACAACTCCTATAATTATACTTCATATCAATCATGAACTTCATATTGTTCTCAAATTAATAAATCTATAGATATTTTATCTAGCTATTCACTTTACTTATTATTTTAATTTTACTTACTAAAGCATCTTATGTCTATTCTTTATATATCTAAAAATAGTAACCCTTACATAGTAGTAAAATTAATTATGCTTTATATTGTACTTATCTTTATTGATTATACATATATCTTTTAATATAATGAACATAAAATATGTGATAAATAAAGGGAGAGTAATTTATGAACTACGATGTTGAATTAATAAGAGAAAAGAGCTATAAACCGACATTTTGGTCTGGTGGAATGGCGACAGAATTAATAACATATCCAGTAGATTCTGATTATGCAAGCCGGAACTTCTTATGGAGACTTGGTATAGCTAAAATTGATATACCAGAATCTACTTTTAGCGATCTTACAAATGTTTCACGTAAATTTATGGTTACTGAAGGCAAAATAACCCTTGATCATGAAAATAAATATAGGAAATTACTAAAAGCCTTTGAACAAGATAGCTTCATGGGTGATTGGAAAACAAAAACTTATGGAAAAGCCTCTGTTTTTAACTTAATGACAAGAGAGAATTATAATGGTGAATTAGTTCATTTAAATATTACGCCTAGAAAAAAGTGTGTATTCAAATATCAAGTTCCATTAGATAAGGAACTTATAGCCATTTGTTTTTATGTTGTAAGTGGTAGCTTTAAATTTACTATTAACAATAAAATTTTCAAAGCTAATACTAATGATTTGCTATTACTTAAATCCTTAAACCTAAGTTCTATACATGAATTTTTACTCTCTAGCAATTCATTAGAAATTACTAATATAATAGCAAGCGTAATTTATAGTCAATAATACTGAAATGCATTAAAAAGGCTTCATCTCAAATTACTTATAATTTGAGATAACTCCTTTTTTTATTTCTCTTTTAAAATACATATTATAAACTGAAATCCTTAATTACTACCTTAGGCTTCTTAAAGACTACCTCCTTTGTTATTTCATAGCTATCTTTATCTATAGTTATTCTATAAATATCAGGACAACCTTCTTCTCTCCATTTTTTCATATATTTTGCGGTAGCATCTATATCTGTATAATAATTTTCATCATAATAATCTGAGAATTCCAAATAAGATAATATGCATCTCTTATCTAATACTAAATTCTCTCTACCTACATTCTTACATATTGGAATAAAGAATCTTAAAGGTACTTCATATTGATATCGTCCTTTAATTTCTTTTGATTCCATAATAGCTCTTTTAAATAAAATATTTTCTTTATAATCGCTATCTATTTTTAATTTAAATATTATTTTTCCACTTTTATTCTTTTCTAATTTAGCTTTAATCATATACTCACCATCTGTCTTATTTTTATATACTTCTTTTATTTTAACACGGTAAATATGAACTGTCTAAATTTTCAAAAATACTAACACAAAAAAGGAAACACTTAATTTAAACTTAAATATAAGCGTCCCCTTAATGTATGTCTAATTGATTTCTATATTAATAATTTTCAACAAATACTTCAAAGTATGCTTGTGGATGTGAACATGCAGGACATGCAGCTGGTGCTTCTTTGCCTTCATATATAAATCCGCAATTGCCACACTTCCAAAGAGTTACTTCATCCTTCTTAAATACTGTTCCATCTTCAATATTTTTAGCTAGTTTTTTATATCTAGCCTCATGTCGTGCTTCAACTTCACTTATCTTTCTATAAACTACTGCAATTTCTGGATATCCTTCCTCTTCAGCTGTTTTTGCAAAACTTGGATAAAGGTCTGTCCATTCTTCATTTTCGCCTGAAGCTGCTGCAAGTAAATTTTTCAATGTACTTTCGTGGAATGAGACTGGGTAAGATGCTTGTATTTCTATCTGCTCGTCAACATAATCATCCTTAAGAAATTTATAAAACCTTTTTGCATGTTCTTTTTCTTGTTCTGCTGTTTCTAAGAATATGTTTGCAATTTGCACAAATCCTTCTTTTTTAGCAATACTAGAATAGTAAGTATATCTAGTTCTAGCTTGGCTTTCCCCTGCAAATGATTTCATTAAATTTACTGCTGTTTTGCTTCCTTTTAAACTCTTCATAATCATACCTCCAATATACCAATTTTCTATATAATGATACCACTAAATAATTAAATTATCTAGGATAATATTAACTTTAATTCATTATTATTCCTATAAATAAAGAACAAGTTGAATTAGATTTTTACATCAAATTCAACTTGTAATTCTACCTATGTCATTCTAAACTTACTTATTTCTTCATCTAACTTTTCCGCCAATAATTGTAGCTCATCCGCATATTTTGTGAATCTATCCATAACTGCTGTTATTTCCTCTGTTGATGCAGTTACTTCTTCTGAAGCTGAAGCAGTTTCCTGTGATATTAGTGATATATTCTCAATTTCTAATACCGCTTTTTTCTTTTTCTCATCAACATCAATAATAGAAGTCTTTATCTCATCAACCTTGCTTATCATCGTTTCAATTGATCTAAGGATTTCGCTAAATATCTCCTGTGTCTTTCCTACTGCTAAATCTTGCTCTGTCACTACACTTTCTGTAGATTTAATTGCTTTAACCGCTGTATCAGACTTACTCTGGATATTTGTAATAATAACTTTGATTTCTTCTGTTGATGATTTTGATTGTTCCGCGAGTTTTCTTATTTCCTCTGCTACAACTGCAAAACCTTTTCCTGCTTCCCCTGCTCGTGCAGATTCTATACTTGCATTTAGTGCCAGTAAATTAGTTTGCTCTGTTATTTGCGAGATTGTTTCAGATATAGTATTTATCTTTCTAGTACTTTCATCCATATCTCTAACTATGCTATCAACTTCACCTGTAGCTATTTTAGTTTTCTTTGATTTCTCTATTAGTGTATCTATCATAGATAATCCTTTAGCACCTAATTCTTTGGTGCTTGCTGATAGTTTGTCCATTTCATTAGAATTTACACTTATTTTATCTAATCTATTAGACAAATCATTCATTTCTGTAACTCCATTTTGAGCATTTTGCGATTGATTTGTTGCCCCTTCTGATACCTCTTCTATTGCTTTTGCAACCTCTCCTATAGATGCAGTTACTTCCTCAGACATACTTGCAAGATTCGATGACGTTTCCAAAACTGTTTTTGATGATTTAGTTACATTGTTCATAAGCTCTGAAATATTCTTTAGCATTTCATTAAATGAATTAGCTAAATCCATAAATTCATCTTTTGTAGATGAAGTAATAGAGACAGTTAAATCTCCACTTGAGGCTTTTTCAAATACTTCTTTTAATTTCTTAATATTATGTGCTATTCCTTTACTTAATAATAAAGATAAAACTATTGAAATAAAGCATATAACTACTATTATAATTAAAGTTGTAGTTAATATTGAATTTGTATCATTTGACAGCTCTTTTTCATCTAACGTCGCTACTAATTTCCAACCTGTAATATTATTAGTTTCATATACTCCAAACTTCTTTGTATTATTAAAGGTATACGTTATAAATCCCTTTTCATTAGTCTTAGCATCATTCCAAAAAGATTGTTTAGATGCTGCATCAGTTCCTAATAAATCTTTATTGGGATGCGCTATCATACTTTTACCTTCTACATCAGAAATAAAAACATATCCTGTTCTTCCTATCTTTTTCATGCTTATTTTTTCTGTAAGTGTCTCTAAAGAAACATTCATAGCGCAAACTCCTATGACTTTCCCATCTCTTTCCACTGTCTTTGCAATAGACACAACATTTTTCCCTGTCTGAGCATCTGTAAACGGTAACGTTATTATTACTTTTCCTTTATTATCTACAGCTTGCTTATACCAAGGCCTTTCTCTTGGATCAAATCCTTCTGGCATTTTACTACTAGGATATATATCAAATTTCCCATCAGTAGTTGCAAAATATGAACTAAAAATGTTACTATTACTTTCTTTTAAATTCTTTAGACTTTCTGGTATGTATGCTGCTTGCTCACTCTTATCACTGTTAACAAAGTTATAATCTGTGGATGTCATAGTTATCATATTACTGAATCCATCAAAATAGCTGCTAATTCCATCATTCACTTCTAAAAGCGTTTGCTGGCTTGTTAATTTTAGTTTTTCATTAAGGATGGATTTAGCCTGTATATTGGCACCATAACCTAATATTATTAGGGGAATCACACAAATTCCTATTAAGCTAATAACTAGTTTGCTGCGAATAGTGTTAACCCTAAACTTTTTCGTTTTCATTACTATTACCCCTTTTCATAAAATTGAACAAATAACAATTTAACTTAATCAAATCTGTTATCTATTTGCATTATTTTCCCTTTTAATTTTTACAATAACAATTTACATATTCTTTTTATTATCGCACTGATAGTTCAATTTCTTTACATATATACTATAATATTATTAACTTTTAGCATAAAATCGAGTCGAAAATTATACTATTTTTACCATATGAATCTTCATTAATTACATCTACCTTACTTACTAATACTTGATTGTACTTGTACATATTTAATATAATATGTATATATTTAATATACATTTATAATAGTAGAGTGTGTGGAGGAAATTACCTTGGATAATTCATTCATATCAGATATGAGTATTTTTAATAATGACATATCATTCTTAATAAAACTTAGAGCAAAGCCACAAATCTTAGAAATAGTTAAAAAAAAGCATTTAGATGAAATTTCCGATGAGATATCTATACAGGATAAGAAAAACGATTTGCTTATTTGGAATGCTATGTATACTAGAGAAATAGTTGAAAATGGCATTTTAACGAGATATCTTCATCCAATATACAACAAATTCTATACTTTAATCCCTACCCTCAATACTATAGACGATTTACAAACTATTGAAATACAAATGATAGATACATACATTAATCTCCTTATAAATGACGTTGAAGTGAAAGATAACTTTGTCATAAATAGAATTCTGAAGCACTTACATCTTAATATTGAAAGCCAAATCTCATTAAAAAAATTATCTGGAGAATTAAATCTATCTGAAGGCTATATATCAGATTGCTTTAAAAAACATATGGGCATGACTATTATGAAATATGCAAAAAAAATAAGAATTGATAGGGCTAAAGTATTGCTTGTAACTACAACTAGTAGCATTTTAGAAATAGGCTTAACCTTAGGTTTTCATGATCAAAGCCATTTCCATAAAGTATTTAAATCATTTACTGGTGTTTCACCTTCTGAATATAGGAACAATAATTTTGGATAATAAACAAACTTTTACTTTAATAAAAAGAAGACTAAAAACTTGAACTCTCAAATTTTTAGTCTTTCTTATCAGTTAAATTTGCTGCTAACCGGGATCGATACCACTTAAACTAAATTATTATTCTATTTATAAATTATAGCTTCCAAATATCTTCATTGTATTGAGCAATTGTACGATCTGAAGAGAAAAATCCCGCTTTGCTAATATTCATTAACACTTTTTTGTTCCAAGCTTCTCTATCTTCATAATCTTTAAATACCATATCTTTTGTGTTTATATAATCCTCAACATCAAGTAAAGTCATGAACCAATCCTTATTAACTAATTCTTTATGAAGTCTTGTAAGATTTTCTTCATCCCCAACTTTTATCATTTCATCACTTATGATAAAGTCAACCAATTCTTTTATTTCTGGCTTTTTATAGAATTCATTAGAAACATAATCTGCATTCTTATAATGCTCGATAACTTTTTCAGAAGATTCACCAAATATATAGATATTTTCAGCTCCAACTAATTCGTGAATTTCAACGTTAGCTCCATCTTCAGTTCCTAGAGTTAATGCACCATTTAGCATAAACTTCATGTTACCAGTACCTGATGCTTCCTTAGATGCAAGCGAGATTTGTTCTGAAACATCACAAGCAGGTATTAACTTAGAAGCCTTAGTCACATTATAGTTTTCAACCATAATAACTTTTAGATATTTATTAACTTCTGGATCATTATTAATTATTTCTTGTAGACAAAGAATAGTATGAATTATATCTTGTGCAATTACATAAGCTGGTGCAGCCTTAGCTCCAAATATCATTGTTATAGGTGTAGTTGGCCTATTCCCCTTCTTTATATCCAGATATTTATAAATAATATAAAGTACATTCATTTGTTGTCTCTTGTACTCATGAAGTCTTTTAATTTGAATATCGAAGATAGAATTTTCATCAATTTCTACTCCTTGTGTTTCTTTTAAATATTCCTTTAATGCAATCTTATTTTCTTTTTTAATTTCTCCAATCTTACTTAACACTATTTTATCATTTATGAACTTAGCTAATTCTTCTAGCTTAGCAGCATCTTTCTTATATCCATCTCCGATAAGTTCTGAAATATAGCTGGCAAGTTTGTTATTACAATGAATTAACCATCTTCTGAAGGTTATGCCATTAGTTTTATTATTGAATTTTTCTGGATATATATCATAGAATGGCTTTAACTCTTCTTCTTTTAAGATATCAGTATGGAGAGCAGCAACACCATTTACACTATATCCATAGTGAATATCCATATGAGCCATGTGCACTCTCATATCTTTATCTATAATAGCTACTTTTTCATCTTTAAATTTAAGTTTAACCTGATTGTCCAATTCTCTAATAATTGGTAATAAGTGTGGAACAACCTTTTGCAAATAAGCTATAGGCCACTTTTCCAAAGCTTCTGCTAATATTGTATGGTTTGTATAAGCACAAGTCTTAGATACTATTTCAATGGCTTCTGACATAGGTATACCTCTTTCTCCAAGCAGGCTTATCAATTCAGGAATAACCATAGATGGATGCGTATCATTGATTTGAACAACAACATGTTCATGTAATTTATGAAGATCATACCCATTTTCATCTGCTTCAAGTAATATTAATTGTGCAGCATTACTAACCATGAAATATTGTTGATATATTCTTAATAAGCGTCCAGCCTCATCACTATCATCAGGATATAAGAATAATGTTAAGTTCTTCTTAATATCTTCTTTGTCAAAATCAATTCCTTCTTTAACTAAAGTTTCATCTATTGTATCTACATCAAATAGACGAAGTTTATTTGATACTTCTTGATCATAGCCAGTTACATCTATATCATAAAGAGTTGAAATGACTGTGAATCCTGCAAATGGAACTTCAAACTTAATATCAGATTTATTCAACCAACTTTCACTTGTTATCCATGGATTCTTAACAGCTTTTTGCTTATGATCTTCAAAAACTTGTTTAAATAATCCAAAGTGATAGTTTAGTCCTACACCATCTCCATTAAATCCTAAAGTTGCAATAGAGTCGATGAAGCAAGCTGCTAATCTTCCAAGTCCACCATTTCCTAGCGAAGGTTCTAATTCAATTTCTTCAATTTCAGCTAACTCCTTACCATTCTTAGTCAAAACATCTTTAACATCTTCATAAATACCCAAATTAATTAAGTTATTCGATAGTAATTTGCCAATTAAAAATTCAGCAGAAATATAATATAATTTTCTCTTCCCTCTATTAACACTCTTTTTCTTGATTGTTCCCTTTGTTAATTCTAATAATGCTAAATAGATTTCTTCATTACTCGCTTCTCTCACTATCTTATTAAACCTTTTCTTTAAGATTTCGTTTAAATTTTTTTCTAACATATAATTTCCCACCTTAAATAAATTATTTATTTTTATACCCATGAGTAATATCTTCGATTTAGCCTTATTATATCAATTTACATTCAAACCGATTGTATATTTCTATTATATTTTGTATATTTATCATGTGAATTTTAGGTTCATAAATTTCTATAAAAATAATTTATGATTAGTCCTCAAAAAAATAGCCTATAGGATAGACTTTTATAAAATTATCTATCCTATAGGATCAAATTTAAAATTTATATAATTAATATTTAAATATTTATACCTTTTATATTGGAATTATTAATTTATTATCTGCATAAGTTGTTCCTTACATTTAAAATAAGTATCCATACTTTTTTTAGATGAAAATATTTGTTCATAGTTTGCATACTCATTATAGTTGATATTATTATAGAATTCATTTTCCTCTACAATTCTAAAATCCGAGCTATCATTCTTTATAGGGAACTTACCTAAAAATGGGTTCTTATATATGTATGAATTTTTCTCTTTATCTGTGTAAACATGATCTGCAATATTAGAAAAATCGTTTATACAGAAAACATACTCTTCATCATTTTTAATTAAATTGTAACCTAACATAGATTCAAGACGTTTGGAATGATTTTCACCTATTTCTATAGATACAGGTTCATAAATATAAATACTTTCTTTATTAATATTCCCCTTGATAACTTTGGTGATTTTAATCTGAGTTAAAACCGCACTATTTAAAATTTCATGTTTACCTGTTGCAACTCCTTCTACTATATAATCTGAAAAATTACTCATATCAATATTATTTTCATCGCTTATATCTGTGAATACACCACCTGAATATCTTAAATCTTTATATGGATAATATGAATATTGATTCTTTTCTGAGAGAAATTTATTATAATCATAATTGATGATAGATGATCTTAATATTAATGATGATATTATGCCTATACATATTATTAGAAATATAATAAGATAAAATAAATTTTTTTCTGATTTAAATTTCATATACTCTACCAAGATCAACTTTAAACTTCTTATCAACTAACCTATCAATGTCCTCACTAATATGACTAGCTATTAAAATAGTTGCTCCTCTGCTCCTTTCTTCTCTTAATATATTTCTCACTCTGATTGCCGACTCTTCGTCCAGAGAATTAGTAGGTTCATCTAATATAATAAGATCTTGAGATTCCATAAATGCTTGTACTAAAGCTAATTTTTGTTTCATTCCTAATGAATATTTTCTAAATTTTCTTTTATCTTGTGGATTTAACCCTATTCTTTGCATTGATTCCATTATAGCTCTATCATCCACTATATTCTTTATACTTGCTATATTCTTCAAATTATCAAATCCAGTTTGATCATTCCAAAACCCTGTATTCTCAATAGTTATACCACATGATTCAGGGAAATCAATTTCTTTTCCAATCACTTTGTCATTAATTGAGACCTCACCACTTGTTGGTCTAATTAATCCTGAGATAGTTCTAAATAGCATAGTCTTCCCTGATCCATTACTCCCTAGGAATCCATAAATTTTTCCTTTTTCTAAAGATAAACTTATACTATCTAAAATTTTAGAATCTTTTACTACTTTACTAACATTCTTTAATTCAATGTAACTCATAACTCCTCCTACTAACCTTCAAAATTAAACATATCTCTTTTTTTCTTAATTGATGTAGATATAATATAAAAAATCAATGCTATAATTAATGTTTTCCTACATACTTCATAAATAATGAAATCATTAGAACCGCAAGGTATTGAAAAGCTTGCAGAAATATTAAGATATTGATTCAATAGAAAGTTATCAATTAAGTTTAATATGGAATATATTATGAAAGGAATTGTTATAGCAAACTTTAAATTCAATGTTTTGAAATACACTAATGTAGCAAAAAAACCTACTGACATGAATGCAGCAGCTTGAGTTATTGTATTAATTGCTAGGTACATCTTCCAATTGTCATATTTTATAACAGATGAATTTAAGACTATATATATGACTGGTATTACATTCAATATAAGTGTAAAAATTATTGCTAGGAATATTTGGTTCTTTATTATAGACAATCTCCATTTCTCTATAGTTTGAAATCTGATTATTATATAATCTTTATCATAATAATCTATAAGTATACTCAGCAATAGTAAGTATGCTAACATGATTGCTCCTATTCTGCTGAAAAAGCCTACCCCGATATCATAAATATCGAAATTACTATAATTTGCAGTTGTACCTATTGAAAAATTATATATTAAAACTGCAAATATAAATAGAAATAAAAAGATTGATTTAATATCTAATAACGCTTTCTTTAAATATATGCTCATAAACTATATGCTTTCCTTTCTTTTTATAACTAAATAATTTCTTTCTTTATTCCTATCACAAATGTAATCACTGTTAGTAATATCCAAATAGATAATACCATTAAAAATTTTTTAAACTCAGCTGGCCAAGTTTGAATATACATTTGCATTTGATAATCATCAGACAAAAACATTTCAGTCCCATTAACTATTAAAAATGTTATAATAACCATTATTATTTTATTTATTTTAAATATCATCGATAAATTAAATGCTATTAATGAGGATATTGAACAAAATAATGCGGTAATAATAATAATAATAAAATTATATAAGTGCGGAAATCTATCATAAATATCTTGTAAAAAATACTCTGCTTTATTATTTTGAATTATTAAGTATGCAGGTTGTCCATTATTGATGCCTACATCAGGTATTGATATCCATGTTAATATTTCATTAAATCCAAGTATAAAAAATATAGAAACAAATGTAACTGTAAATATTGTAATTGTTTTGGCTATTATATATCTTTTCTTACCTGATCTCATTAAAAAAATTGAATACATGTTATTCTCTCTCTGCTCTATAAAAGAATCACTATACATTAAGGTACATATTAACGGAGCAATTAATACAAATGTTAAAAATATAGTTCTTATATCACTAGAGCTAATTATCATACTGTAATCTGTCGTCTTTCCCAATTGTAATGAATTGCGCTGAAATGTTTGTTTAAATAACATTGCATATGATAAAATTGTTAACCCAAATAAAATAGAAAAACAATATTTAAACTTCTTACTATTTAAACATCTACTAAATTCCATTTTTAATTCATTCTTCATCTTTTCTCCTCCCATTTGATTGTGAAAAGAGAGCATTTAAGCTCTCTTTTCACAATTAAATTGTTTTTGTAAGATTTATTATTGATAGTCTAGTTCTCCATCAGTAATATAACTAGTATTCTTATGATCATAATGGTCACGAAGTTGCATATCTATTGAAGACCCTTTTTGGATTACTGTCCCATCAACAGGATCAATGCTCCAGTTTTGCCAATATGCATAGGTATCAATCTTTTTCCAATCTAAAATAACATTTTTATTCGCATCCAATGCACGCATATCAACTTTTGTTGTGTTTTGCATGCTCTTTGCTAAAATTGCTACCTCTTTATCATCATGATTTTTTACACGATATCCCATATCTGTTGCTTGTTGATGTGGTTGAAGTATTGCATTTGAGCTATTTAATTTCAAAGTTTTGTAGTGTGAGCTAGCTGCTGCTGGTATAATGCTAGCGCATAGTAAAGCTCCTAGAGTGATTTTAGCTATTAAGTTTTTTTTCATGGTTATTCTCCCCCTTTAATTGTAGATTATTTTCAATTACATATTCTCACAATATTGTAATTAATTAAATAGCATTTTCTCTAAACGTACAGATTTCTACATTAAATGTAAATTTCAAAGTATTGAATTTAAATTCTCGAAAATATTCTTTTTATTCTAAAAAACAACCGTTTTATGCTAATAACCTATAATTATTCTTAATAAAAATATGAATAAAACCAAATTGCCAAATCTAAATTTAAATATTTTGTCTCTTACTTTATTATATATAACATTGTTTAGATTCTAATTTTAATTCGAATTCTTTTAACCTGATAGAACTTTTTTGAAATCTATAAATTATCATATATTATGCTTCCTATAGTTAGTTTCAAAAATAAAATAAGCATAAAGATTCAGAATTAAACCTGATTTCTTCATGCTATATATTTTTTGAATAAAGCCCTATCAGAATATTTTTTAATACACTGATTAATATGTTATTTTTTTCAATTCATCAAATTTACTAACTATAATATCTATTTCATTACTTAATTTAGAAAAATTGTTTCTAGATTGCTGAATACTTTTTAACCTATTTTTTAATTTTTCTATTTCATCATTTGCATCCTCCGTCAAACAATACATCTTTTTCAGTGTATCATTCATACTTAAAACCAATTCTTTTGTGCCAATAGAAAGCTTTTTAACTTCATCTGCCACTACCGAAAATCCTCTTCCAGCATCACCTGCTCTTGCAGCCTCTATTGATGCATTAAGTGCTAGCAGATTAGTTCTAGATGCGACATTATTTATTTCAGATGATATATTTTCTATAAATTTTGTATGAGCTAAAAGCTCTTCAAAAGTTTCAATGAAGCTATTCACTTCATCTCCTCTGTTAGCTACCTCCTCTGAGAAACTTATATTTCCTCTCACTTCATTTAATAAATTAGATATAGTTTCAATACATTCTTTTGCCTGAGTTTCTCCATTATTTATTAAATCGTTATTTTCTTGCATTATTATCTTATCCTCCTTAAAGCTCGCTTATTAGATCTTCTAAAAAACTATTTATAATACTTAGTTCCTCTTTATCATATTTACTTAATATTTTCACAAACTTCTCACTCTCAATTTTATGAAGTATTTCATGTACTTTAAAAACTTCTTTGCCTTGTGCTGTCAGTGTATAATAAATTTCTTTTTTATTATTTTCTAAGTGATTTCCTTTTATCAATTCTTTCTTTAGCAACTTACTAGTAATCTTAGATATAGCACCTTTCGTCATATTTAATTCTTTTGATATAAATGTTGCATTAATTAATTGATTTTTTCCAATACAATCAATTACGTGAATTTCCGAAAGCATTAAACCCATATCATAAAGATCCTTATGATTATATTGGATTAGCAAATTTTTTATTTCGTCCCCGTGACTGTCCATTGAATTATTTATATGTTCAAAAACTGCTACAAGCTTATTTATTGTTAAATCCATCTCAAATTTTGCATTTTCTTTGTTCATAATTACAATCTCCCTTTAAAATTAATTTCTTTGGAAACAATTATATTATAATTGTTATTATGCATATATTCAATATTATTTCAAAAAAATAGTTTACAAGGAAATAATATTATGATATTATGATGTTGTTTCCCAGGAAACTATTTAAATATATTGGAGGTTATCAAATGAAAATTGATTTAAGTTTTAAAATTAAAAAAGAAATGTTAGATGAAATACACGCTACTACTAAAGCCACTAATGAAGCAGCCGAAAAATCTGGACATATAGGAACTCACCTAGATGTCATGAATGGAGAATTTTCAATCGATAATATTATTACAAACGGTAAAATATTTGATATAAGCCATATAAAGACTGGCGAAGTGAAATTAGAAGATTTAGATTTAAGTGGCATAAAAGAGAATGACTTTGTACTCTTTTATTCAGGAATATTAAAGCAGTATGGATATGGTACAAAAGAATATTTTTCAACATACATTGAATTATCTGATGAGCTAGTAGATTATCTTATTGATAAGAAAGTAAGTTTTATAGGTGTAGATATGGCAGGAGCTAAAAAACCTAAAGATCACCCTCGTATTGATTTACATTGTGCAGAAAAAGGAATTTTTATTATTGAAAATCTTGTTAACTTAGATTTATTATTAAAAGAAGCTCCTAAAAAATCTTTTACAGTATATACTTTTCCTACAAACATGAATGGTTTTTCTGGAATTTCTTGCAGAGTAATTGCTGATATATAAACTTATATTAAATCTCTATTAATAAATAGTATACGCATGCACGAAATTTACTTACATGAATTTATGCATGCTTAATATTTATAGAAATTATGTCACAGTCATATTTCTTCCACTTTTATAAAAGTTGTTTTTTAGCATTTGCCCTACTGTATATCATATCGTTACAATATATAAAATATTGATTCAACAGTAACTTGACAAAAGCGTATGGCAGCCATATACTGTTGTCATGGATAAATTTATAAATAACAAACATAAAATTGCATATGATTCTCTGGATTTAGCATTTGCATTAATTGATCTTGATAAAAAGACTCGCTATTTCGGAACTGATGTGCCGATTTTTCACTCTGAAATTCATATAATAAAGGCCATTGCTGAACATCCTGGTATTCATGTGGGTGGATTAGCAGATATTCTAGGAGTAACAAAAGGTTCTGTTTCTGAAATTCTCAAAAAGCTAGAGAGAAAGGCTCTGGTTATAAAGGAAATTGATAATCTTAATTTATCTAGATATTCGTTGAGTCTGAGTGAAAAAGGTAAAAAAGCTCATAGCAGCCATATGTACTATCATTCTATTTTGAACAGCATGTTTGAAGATGAGCTACAAAATGCCTCCGAATATGAATTAGAATTTTTGTCAAACTTTTTATCGTCTATGATAAACAAAGTTAAATCTTTTAATGAAAACTTTGATGAATAAATATTTTACGCAAGTGTATAGCTGCTATGTTAATTTTCATTATAATTTAAGCTAGAAAATGCTAATATCAAAAAGAGAAAATTATCAGAGGTCAGATATGACTTCTGATAATAGTAAAATATGTAAGTGAATATATAAACAATTACCCCCAGGCATATGGCAACCATACACCCTTTATCTATAATCAAAGCAAGAAACTCATATTAACTATGTGAACTACCATTCTATTGTGTCAAATATAGTTGGATATGAACCACAAAATGTCTCCAAACGTGAATTGAAATTTTTCTCATTCATAATAAGCAAAATTAAGTTTTTCAATTAAAATTTTATACATGTGTATGTATGCTATACGCTTTTTCATCACAATTAAGTTAGGAGGAAATAATATGAAAAAGAAAAAATTATTAAAGTCATTTCTGAGTTTTGATAATAGTAAAGTAAGTAAGAGAAAGCATAAACCTAAAACACTTGATGCTGATGAAAGAGGTTTACGGACTGCTGAAATGAGTTTATGGGCTATCTATACTTCTTTATCTTCATGCGTTCTCTTTGGTTTTTATCCATATGAACGTCCGATATTTCCACCAACGAGTCTTTCCAATAACAAATTGGAAAACAATAAATTTGATGGGCTCTAAAAAAATAAGATAAATGAAGAATTGTACCAAAGTGTATACCACCAATACGCTTTAATCTATAATTAATGCAAGGAGGATCAGTGATGTATCAAAATAGGCGTTATTCCCAGAAAAAACTTAGTCCTTCAAAAGAAGAATATTTAAAAGCCATATATAAGTTATCTGAAAAAACACAATCGGTACGTTCGATTGACCTTGCTGCTTATTTAGGATTTTCAAAGCCAAGTATTAATAATGCTGTGGCTATCTTGCAAGAGGCCGGATTAGTTGTTAAGCCTTTAGGCGGGGAAATCCAGCTCACTGATGAAGGACGTAAACAAGGCCAAATAATTACAACTAAGTTTCAGCTAATAAAACAATTCTTAATTGCCTATTGCAATGTTAATGAGCAAACAGCAAGTGAAGATGCCTGCAAAATGGAGCATATTATCAGTGATGAAGCTACTTTTGCTCTAAAAAAATATTTGAATCAAGTATAAACATATGATAATTTTAAGGAGAAACTATATAAATGAATCAATTACGTAATGAACACACACAAAACCCACATCCACATTCAAGAAGATCCATACAAATAATACTGATAATCGGAATTACATTTACTGCAGCGAATTTGCGTGCACCTTTAACAGCAGTTGGCCCGTTGATCGATGAAATTCGTAGAAGCTTACATATTTCAAATACATTAGCGGGTATGATCACGACACTTCCGTTATTCGCTTTTGCAGGATTTTCACCTTTCGCTCCAAATTTGGCGCGAAAATTTGGCACTAAGTTAGTGCTTTTTTGGTCACTTATCTTCCTGACTTTGGGAATTATATTACGTTCGTTGTTTGGAGATTTAGGACTGTTTCTTGGTACAGTAATCATTGGATTATCCATTTCTGTAGGTAATGTGCTGATTCCCAGCTTAATAAAACATGAATTTCCTGAGCGGATCGGTGTAATGACGGGTATCTATACTGCTTCTATGGGCCTTTTTGGCGCTATAGCATCCGGTATCAGTGTCCCAGTTGCTTCAGAATCAGGATTAGGATGGGGAGTAGCCTTAAGCATTTGGGCTTCACTTAGTTTCTTATCCATTGTCCTCTGGATACCTCAAATTATACGAAGAAAACAAAGACTATCTATTGTTCAAAGAACGGTTCATAGTGGCATTAGAACAAAAGCCAAAGACGTCCACGAAAAAAAAGATGAAATGGAGATCGTTGAGGCAAATAGTATTAATAAGATCAATCTCTGGAAATCTCCTTTAGCATGGCAAGTGACAGTATATATGGGATTGCAGTCTATGCTACTCTATTGCATGGTTGCGTGGTTACCAGCTATTTTAGTTCATCAAGGTATGGATTCAAGCAAAGCAGGATGGATGCTCTCCCTTTACCAACTGGTATCTCTCCCTACATCGTTTGTTGGTTCTGTACTTGCTGGGAATAAGGCTAATCAACGTCCATTAGTTATCACTGCTTCCCTATGTGTTTTGGTAGGGCTTTTGGGGATATTCCTCGGAGAAACAGGGCTTACAGCACTATGGATAGTTATATTAGGTATTGGCGGAGCGCTTACTTTTTGCTTAGCTCTTATATTTTTCAGCTCTCGTACAAGAAATGCAGACGAGGCAGCAAGACTATCCGGTATGGCTCAATCAGGAGGCTACTTGCTCGCTGCTTTCGGGCCGATGCTTTTTGGTTTTCTGCATGATGCGGTTAACAACTGGACATTGCCGCTTATTATCTTAATCGGTGCTGCCGGGTTATGCTTATTGGCCGGTCTAGGCGCATCGCGCAATCTTTATGTTAGTAAAAATACTGACAATAAAGCCACCATCTAGACCTTTTATCTTATAATATAGATTAATGCTGTAAACTATTTTTAATTTAAAAATAACATCCAAAAAGGTGGTTTTCATATGAAAACCACCTTTTTTCCACTATAGCTAGCAATCACATTATTATGACAACTGATTATATGGCAAATTCTCTTCCTGCATAATGGTATTATGTGAATATCTTAGACACAAAAGTTAAACTTCTAAAATGCATTTTATTAAACCAAATTTTCTCCATCTTTAAATGCTCTTAAAGATAACTCATTAAAAACTTCATCATCAGTTCCACAGTAGTGGATGCAATCCTCCAAGTTCCAACCAAACACATCAAAAATATTATTAACATATTTAATGGCTTCTGCACCTTTTTTCGGATCTAAGCTTCCTTGAGCAAATACAGTTATTAACTTTTTACCTGGATGTCTAGGAATAAACTTATCAGGAAGCTCTTCAACCATCGGAAACGTACGATCTAACCAAATTTTTGCCTGACCTGTAATTTGATACATATATATTGGAGAACCAAATACAATAGCATCTGCCTCATCAATAGCTTTGTACATTGGCTGTAAATAATCATTAACAGCACATCCATCATGAGTACGGCAGTAAAAACAACCTTGACATCCACGGATTCCAGTATCATTTAAATCAAATTCAATAACTTCAGCACCCTTGGATTTTGCTCCTTTTGCTACTTGATCTAATAATTTTGTAGCATACCCTTTCTTTCTTGGACTACCCTTAAAAATAACTACTTTTGACATTTTTCATCTCTCCTAAATATAAAAATTTAAATCTTATGTTATTTACATATTCCTAAGTATCTTTTCAATCCAACTAAAAATACGTTCATTGGCAATTAATTTAGCTCCAGCTTGGCAATGGAATTCAGCACCTTCTTCAGCTGTAAATAAAATAAAATCTTTATAGCAGGTAATCTCCTCATACAATTGCCTTGCTTGGTCTCTAAGAAGCTTGTCATTTTCCGAATCAACGATTAAGGTAGGGCACTGTATTTTTTCTGCTAATCCTTTCATATAAAAATCTCCAACCTTTAGAATGAATTCAGCAGGGGTATTTACACCAAATACATACATACCATGTGAAAAGCTCCATTTTGCTTTTGAGTTTAATTCCACTTTTTCCTTAACAGCTTTATTAAATCCCTCTGAATCAGAAAGTGCGAAATTTAAAAATTCTTCTCTTGGCATATTAAAGATACTTGTAAATCCTCCTAAAAAGTCATATACTCCTCCATTAGCTATGCAACCTGCAAGTCGATGTTCAAAAGCTGCAGCTCTAGGAGCAAGATACCCGCCTAAACTTTGTCCCCATAATACAATTTTCTTTGGATCTACTTCTTTTCTTGTAAGCAGATAGTCTACCACTGGGGTTATAACCTTCTCGTAGTCATGTCTGAAAAATAGTTGTTGTTTATGTACAGCTTCTCCTTGTCCTGGTCCTTCAAAAGCAATACAATGCATACCGTGTTCAAGTGCATCCATTGCCATTCCGCAAAATGCTTCCTTTGTTCCATCAAAGCCAGTCATAGCAATTAAAACTGGTTTTGGTTCCTCTGAATCCTCTAATTTATAAAAATGTCCTGTAAGTGTTGTATTTTCATAGGGGATTTTCACTTCTTCAATAACAGGCTTATTAAGTTTCATGACATGTGAAAAGCAATCTAAGCTTGCGTTGTATAACTCATCTATCTTTGGATTCTCTGGATTTTCATGAAGGTAGAATTCTGCAATTCTATAATAATTAGAAGCTCTAAGATAGGCTTTTCTTGCACTTATCAAGTGACCATCCGAATAGCTATCTTCTGCAACTTTTTGCAAGCGCTTGGCTGTTTTTGTCCATTCCTCGCACCAGCTTTGATAATCTCCTTCTTTAATCTTTTCTGCTGTTGAAACCACCTCTCCTATATCTGCAGCTTTGAAAGAAGTATCTCCAAGAAGGCCTAATACCTTGGATGCAAATTGATCATCTTTAAAAATCAAATTATTCATAGTAATTCTCCTTTACAGTATTCATTGTTTATGCAACACGTTGTTGCTATAATTAAAATATATCATATACAGATTTGTATTCAACCAACAATACTTATAGTTTGTTTTATATACAACAAAGGAGTGAAAATGTTGCAAAATAAACATGATATTCGAACAAAACGCACACATCAGCAGATAAGGGATGCACTTATTGATCTTATTTTTGAAAAACATTTCGATAACATTACAGTTAGTGACATCACTAATAGAGCCATGATTAATCGTTCTACCTTTTATAGGTATTATCAAGATAAATACGACGTTGTACTAAAGATTTTTGAAGACGCAATGGAAAGACTGAAGAAGGATTTAGGTCCTCCTAAAGAAAGTCTTAAAAATCTTAATGAAAACCAAAGATCTGATCCCTGGGTGAAACTATTTGATCACTTTGCTGAAAACAAGCGATTATATCTGGCAATGCTGGATGATTCATGTAACATATGGTTTATGTCTAGACTGCGCAGCAACATAATCTCAATGCTAAGAGAGCGTGAAAAATTACGAAGCTCTTTTCTTGTAAGCGATAAAGACTGTTCCCCGGAGATACAAGAAATGGCATTCTTATTTACTGCTAATGCTTTAATCGGTACCATTGATTGGTGGTTAAAGTCAAACTGTACTCCTGATTCAGAGAAGATGTCTTATTTATTTAGATCTTATTTTAAAAATGGCCATATAGGAATGCTGAATAAAGATTAATTTTGTCTGCTTCTCTTACTACTTTTATTCCTACTCCCCTTCCCTTAGGAGAAACATCTTCAATCTTAATGTCACTAGATATTAATTACTATGATTAATTGTAAAAATAAAAGAAGCATGAAGATTCAGGATCGCCCCTGCTTTCTTCATGCTCAATATAATGTGATAAACAATAAAGTTTGTTCAAATTACCCACTTAAACATTATGAAATTGCTACAGTGGCTTTTTATTTATTACAATAAATCTTGTTCAAAAATAGTCCTAGTGACATTAAATTAAAATTACTTTGTACAATAAAGCTTGTTTATTTCTCTATTATAATATTATTGTCCTTTAACATCTTTTGTGTATGTAGTAACTTACTTAAAATTTATTTATTGGAAACGTTAATTCTTTTGAAATTCTTGAGATTGTAATATTTATATTATTATTCTTCATGTCGGTTATAACATTGAGTACTTTTTTAGATAATTCACTATCTCTAATTTTCTAAGTAACATGCCCTTTTATCTTCTTATGATCTATATGTTTATCTGTTTTCTCTGGAAATATTGAATAAAGCCATTCTTTCCTATATCTATACATCCATACAAATTGCTTTTCAAATTTTCTCTTTACATCTGATCTTTTTAACTTCGAATTTTCTTTTATCAATGTAATTATATATAACTTATATTGTTCTTCTAGATATCCTAAATATTTTGATTCTTTTTAATTATTTAATGAATATGTTTTCATTTTAGAATTTAATAATTCAGAAATACCTAATTCTTTTGCATATACCCCAACTGTTTTTCCGTCACACTCCATTATTCTAGCTATTTGGGAAATACTATAATTTCCTGATATAATATACTCTTCTAATTCCTTCATCCAAACCTCTTTATAACTTTTTACTGTTCTTTTGCATATCTGTCATCCGAGCCCTTATCTGGTCCTAACCTTGTATATTAATATCCATATTTGCATTTAAAAATTCCAAATGGTTTATCTGCTGTACTTCTATTTGAAATTTCTAAGTTTGTCACTACATCTTTTTTATAATGTACAGCTACAGGATTTAAGCATGGCCAAGTTCCTTCTCCAAACGGTCTATATTCAGTTTCCTTAAAATTGATTATATCTTTTAAACTACCAAATAAAAATTCGATAAACAGTATATTCCTTATTGGATTTACTAATGTTTTTCTTTTAAGCAACATTTTTGTCCATGTAAATGCACTGTCTATCATAATATTAGATTTTGATATATCTAAAAAATCACTTGAAAAAAATCCCAAAAATCCAACATCTACTTTTTTCCAATTTATAATTCCCGTATTACTAGCTAATCCTTTTTGCATTAGCATTACTTTATACCTTCTTATAAAATTTCCTTCACTCACATAAGTGTTTTTTTCTTCAAATGAACAAACTGATTTGAAAAATGCTGCAAATAACAAAGGAAATCTGTTATCTCAGTTCCAGACTCTATTCCAAAAAGATTACAGCTACTTTTTCTACTTCCAGAATTTCCACTATATTTTTTATATCTGTGAATAGCGCTGAAAAAATTTCTTCACTTAATTTAGAAATAACCACTTTCATGTTAACACTTATAATAATTTTTCATTAAATATACTTTTACAACAAAAAATGTATGTTTTATGCTAATAGTATTGAATCTTTATAAATCATTCGCTATAATCATTCATTATATGTTTATATTATTTAATATATATGAGAGGTAAAAATGATAGCATCAATAGCCAATTTCTTAACAGAATATTTAAACAAAAATAACAGTTCTTTAAGTAAAAACGATGTGCTAAAAATTCAGTACTCGCTACAAATAATTTTAGGGGATTTAACAAAATCTTTAGTAATATTATCAATCTTCTTATTTGTAGGTCAGTTGCCACTATTTTTCTTAATTTTTATTATTCTAAATTCAACAAGACCTTTAATGGGCGGCATCCATTGCAAAACATTTAAGTCATGTCTGGTATTTAGTATAATGTATTTTTTGATAATATTATTATTTAGCATATTCTCTTCGGGACTAAATACTTATTTTAGCGTGTTTTTTTTTATAATATCATTTATCATAACTTTTATTAATGCCCCATGTTGTAATGAAAAGAGACCAATAAAAAATAAAAAGATATTAAAAATACTATCTTTAATATCCCTCACTTTTTGGTGTATGTTATTCTTTATCCTTAGAAATACACAATTATGTAATTGCATATTTCTAAGTTTATTAATACAAATTACTCAACTAATTATTGTTAACATGAAAGGAGTTATTTCTAATGCAAAAATTAACGAAAATTTTTTCAACTTTACTAATTAACCTATTTGGTTTAATATCAAACACAAGTTGTGCAGGATATTACGGTGAGCCAGATTATCCTGAAGAGTTATTAAAATAAATATTGAAAATAATTTCTTTTAACTCTAATTTAACTTCAAGGCAACCTTTATGTGAGGTAATTACTTGTTCTACATTATACAGTCCATAGCCTCTTGTGTCTGTATTTTTAGTTGAATAACCTCTTTTAAGCATCTCATTTAAATTAATATTATTCGAATCTGCAATTTGATTTTTAACTATTAAATGAGATGTTTCATTTTTTTTAAAAATTTCAATTTCGATATTCTTTTTGATACAGTCATACTTCATTACTTCTTCAAAGGCATTGTTTAATAAATTATTTAATACATTAGATAGTTCATTATAGCTTAAAATATCATCTAAAACATTATTATTAACTTTATACTTAAAATCAATATTATATTTTTTTGCTTTACACATGTTTCTATATATTATAGATCTCATAACTACATTATTAATATAAATAAGTTCATTTATCTTATCATCATATATGTCCTCATCTTTAATATAATTTCTAATTTCTTCTCCGACTTTGTCTCCATCTACAACTTCTACTATTCCTTTTATTGTATTCTTATAGTTAATAAAATCATGTTGCCGTTGTTTTATTTCTTGAACTATTTCACCAATTACTTCATCGTATTCCATTGATACTTTAAATTTCTCATTTTCTTTCATTTCTTTAATAATAGAAGTATATATAAGTATTTGAGAAATAACTGATGTACTAACTATTATCGCTGTAATTGGTAAATTATTTGAAATTAGTGAATCATCATAAACCAAAATAATCTTAAAAATTATAACATCCATACTAAATGTCGAAATCAAATACATAGAAATATCATTATTTATTTTTTCAAAGCTAATGTTATCACTTAAATTTAATTTTGAAAAAATAAATATAGTTCCTAACGTTATTAGTTCTACAATAATCGCTTTAATATCATCATTACAAGAATATACATTCATAATCAACGAAATTACCAGTTGGAAACTCATTTCTATAAATAATATTAAAAAAAACTCTAGTATTATATCTTTTAACTTTTTTTTACATGTAATTGTTATTCCTGTGATTAATACTATATATGATAGAATAAAATTCAATTCAAAATATTCAACAGCCGTGACTAAGATTGAACAAGTAATTATACTAAACAATAATCTATACAAACTATTATTTTTTTTGTTTAATATTGCCCATAAATAAATTATGTTTATAGTATCTAAACTATTTATAAAAAAACTAGTTATCATAATATTTACCTGCCTTTTTAAACTCCGGTATAATATTATTTCTAAATTTAATCCCTATAAGAGCAGTTTGGGGATAATTTTCAAAGTATACACAGCTTAGTCTAATATCTACCTTTTCTATTTTAAATATATGATTTTTATTTATAGCAAATGCTCTATGGCTTTGAACTATGTAATCACAATCAATTAAATCTAATATCTTTTTCAAACTTATATTAATATATGTATAAATTCCTCTAACGGTATTTACTTCACAATCTCTACCTTTAACTTCTATGAATAAAACATCATTTACCTTTACTCTTACGAATATACTTTTTCTTATTTTTATAATGAATTCCTTCTCCTCAACTTTATTTAAATTACAGATCGCCCTATCAATAAGTTTATTTAACATAGATTGTATATCATCTTTATTATAAGGCTTTAATATATAGTCATAACAATGCGTTTGTTTAAATGCTTGTAACATATAATCCATATGAGTTGTTAAAAAAATTAGTTGACTAAATTCATATTTAGGAATGCTCCTAATATTCATTGCGAGATTTAATCCTGATGAACCTTTTAAATTAATGTCTATTAAAAACATATTAATGTCATTATTTTTAACTATATCTAAAGCTGTACTCTCACTATCAGCTTCATAAATTTTTATAAAATTACATACAGATAAAATCATTTTTTTTAAAATCTCTCTTTGCGTAAATTCATCTTCTACTAAAATAATTGAATACAAAATTTCCCCTCCAATTTTATATAACCTTTCATCAATATAACTTTCATCAATAATTTGTTGTAATTCTCCAGTTTGCATATTACAAGTTTCATCATCCCCTTTGCCTATTAAAAAAACTTTAAAAATTAAGCCTACAAATATTTTTCCAAAAATGCTTACAATCTTTTAATAATAAATTTTTAACTATTAGCATCGATTACATTTATAGAATACAATATTTTTAAAAAATATACAAATTTTTCATTATATAACTTGCAATATTAGTTTTTTTTAAGATGCTAAAACGGAATGTTGTTAGATTTGTGTACGACAAATTTGCTACATTATTTTTTTTCGTTATTTAGTCGTCTATTTTGATTTAAGTACACATGGTTTAGCGTGTACCTTTTTAAGACAAAAAAATATACGTAACAGATGTTTTTAATCTATTGCGTATATCCCGTATTCTTATATAATTCATATAAGAATACACATAACTCTCATCTAAATCAAATCAAAAATAAGTATTCATTAAATATATTTGTTGACAACTATAACTATTATGATAATGTAATCCAAGTTTTTTCAATCTCTTGTTTTAAAATATTATAGTTATTAATATTAGTTCTTAATTGAAGATCTAAATCCATACTACTTAAAACTTGATTATCATAATTAGATTTAGTGATCATCTCCAAGTCATATTTAAGTTTTGCATTACTAGCCGTTTATTATTTAAATCAATATTCTTCTTTAATGTAGTTATACTATCTTCTGTAGTAAGAAGATTTGTATAAAGAGTCTTTAACTGATTTTTAAGCTGCTTTTTATTTTGATCTAAATTAGCTAATTGTTTATAAACATCTGATTTGCTATTTAAACAAGCTAATCTAGCTGACAATACTCCTGTATATCCATTTATAACTTTATCATAAGTATCCATTATATTCAGTAGTAGTTTGTTGAGTTAATGAATCTTCATCAAAATCTCTTTGTTGTTTAAGTTGATTTAAAGTGTTGTCTCTAGTATCAGAATTCAAGTCTTTTTTATATCCTGAAGTCACACTAACATCATCAAGATTTTCACTTAGGTCATTACTTTGATCTTGTTAATTTATTTTTTTATTATTGATTGCTATTTTATTACTATTGATAATACCTCCGTTTATAGCATCTTCTAAAGTAAGTATTGGTTTTCCACTTGCTTGGGTTTATACATTTGTAACTGTAGCAACATTTTGTACCTCATCATCTGCAAATGCAGGTATAACACTTCCACTCATAACACTAATTCCAATAGCAAGAGTAACTAATTTATTTATATTCTTTCCCATGTTTTGTCTCCTTTTTATTAAATTCGACTTGGCATACATTCATATTTTATAGCTAAAGAAATTATCTAAAATTAAATTTTGTATTCCTTCTTTAAAATTTCATAGTCTAATATATTTGAAATAACATCAATATCAAATAATACACTTTAGACAATGTCTACTAATCTCTATTTTTAAGTGCCTCACTTAACGATATTGTTTTAATATGTCTCTTAAGTAATACATCACTTATAAAATAACCAACCATTACCATTATCACTACAAGACAATAATCTTTAGGTTCTAAACTAATCGAATAATACGCTTGAACATCAGCTGTCATTCCAGGATACATTAATTTTATAATTTTTACAGATATGGGTATTGAAATAACTATGGAAAATAGCACAGTATATAGTAAGCTTCCAAGATACAATTTATTTATCTCTTTTTGATTAAATCCAAAAATTTTAACTAAAGAGATACTTGAAATGCTCTTGTCAACCATTGCTTTTAATAATAAATACATACTTATTATTAGTATTGCGCTTGAAGATATTACAATAAATGCAATTGTTGGGTACATATTATATGTGTTATCTTGTGCTGATTTAATTGTATTTTTATATGTTACTTCTGAATTTACATAATCATCATTAATATCAAGTTTATTTTTAGATAAATATCCATTAAAATAATATTTATCCTCTTTTAACAGACGATTTAACTGACTTCTATTCATAAACACATTGAGACCAGATTTGTATTTTACAACACCTTTAATTTTTAAATTAAATATTTTATTTTCACCTTTATCTTTTAAAGTAATAATATCTCCCACATTTAAATTAAATTTACCTTGTACACTATCTGATATATATAAACCAGAATCATTTTCTGGAATACTAAAAGAATAAAAATTAGAATGTTCATTAATTCCTTGAAGAATTACATCCATATCCATCTCTATATCTTTAGAATATATTGATAATCCTTTAGACGTAATTTTCTCAAGTCCTTTATTTTCAGTAACTTCAATTGGACGATTTAAAATATACATATAATTATAATTTATTTGGTCTTGAATAATTTTTACATAATCATCACCAGTACGATATATGCAGACTCCAAAAGCAAGTCCAAAAGTTGCAAAAAAAATTCCACAAAACAAAATAATATTTCCTCTAATTTCTCTTAAAAATTCTCTTAATCTAAACTTAGTTATAAAACTAAAATGATTTATCTTAACATTATTTAATTTACTTGCTTTCTTTTCTTTTCTCAATAATTGAAGAGGTGTACTATTAAGTTTTTTAGAGATTATAAAGTAATTTACTATTATTACTATTAATATAGGAATAATAACACCTATAAAAATCAAATACGGTGGGTATATTCTTGTAATATTAGGCATTGAATAAGTATTAGTAGTTGCTTTCTCTAATAGATCTTTTATCACAAACCCTAAGGATGTTCCTATAATTGCCCCTATACTAACAATTATTGTTGGCAAAATCATAAAGTGTTTTACTATCTCTTTCTTTACATATCCTAATGAATATAATGCTCCAATTATTGCACTCTCTTCATCTATTGTATTAATAATCATCATGGATATCATATAAGCTATCATTATACATATAACAAATCCCATTAATATTGACATGTTTTTATTCACTTTAATATCATCTATGTATCCTATAGCCCTTGAATTATCCGATATTTTAATAAATTCTGTTACAGTCGAATTGTTAGATACAATGTTTTTAACCTTATCAACTGGAACCCCATTTAGTTTAAATACATATGAATAGGATTTATCCCTTAAATTTTTAAAATCTTCTTCATTCATAAAACCAATACCAAAATTCTTTGGAGTTGGTGTTAGATCACTAGTCTTCTTAATAATACGAGTGTAATCTGATGCTGTTGCATATCCAACTACTTTAAAGTTTTTCTTTTCAATAATTAAATTATTCAATATCTTATAATCATTAGCTTCACCAAAGTGTTCATCTATAACTATTTGATTAGACCCATTTAAGTTATTACCTTTTTTTATTGATATTTTATTTATATTTTTTCTATCCTTAAATATTCTAATAGTTTGATTTTCAAAAAGCTTATAATCTACGTAAAAATTTTCTTCAATATCGACTCCTAAGCTTTTTATCTTTTCTAATGTCATATCACTTAATTCACTTTTAACATAAAATTCTCCATCTTCAAGATTATTTTGGAGTGCAGCATTTTGACAAGTTGACATGATACAATCTACTGAATTTGAAAAGCCTACTATTAACATAGAACTTATTAAAATCAATATGGTTAACCCTGAATACTTACTTACATTTCCAACGAATTCTCTTAGTATTCTTTTATTTAATACCATTTATTCACTCCTCTCACTAAATATCAGTTACTTTTATCTACTACCAAGTAATATCCTTTGCTTCCATTATCGCTTCATTTTCATATTCATCCTCAATTATTCCATCTCTAACTTTTACTACTTTATGGGACATATATTTTATAGCATCATTATGGGTAACTATTATCATAGTTGTACCATATTTTCTGTTAACAGATTCTAGAAGTTCAAGAATTTCTTTAGATGTTTTATAATCTAGTGCACCTGTAGGCTCATCACAAAGTAATAACTTAGGATTCTTAATAAGTGCTCTAGCTATAGCAGTTCTCTGCTGCTGTCCTCCTGACAACTGCCTTGGAAATTTATCTTGATGTTCACATAATCCCAGTGTTTTTAATAATTCTTCTATATCTAATGGGGTCTTGGTAAGATACTCACATACTTCTATATTCTCTTTAACAGTAAGGTTAGGAACAAGATTATAAAATTGAAATATAAATCCTAATTTATCTCTTCTATAAAATGCTAAATCCTTGGAATTTAAACTTGAAGTTGTAATACCATCAACAGTTACATCACCTGAATCTATACTTTCCAATCCACCAATAACGTTTAATATGGTTGATTTACCAGATCCAGAGGGTCCTAAAATGGTGCATATCTTCTTTTCTTCTAAGTTAAAGTTCACCCCGTTTAGTACCTGCACCTTAATGTCACCTTGTCCATATGCCTTTTTCGCATCTCTAACTTCTAAAAACATTATTTTCTCTCCTATCTTCCATTAATCTTAATTATGCTTCCAATCTCATAATCTGAAGGAGAATTAAGAACAATCAAACCATCTTTAATATCTTTTCCTGAAATTTCAGCATTAATATCTGTTTCAGCCCCTTTAGTTATACGAATCTGTTTAACAACATAATCTTTTTCTTGCTTCTCTGCTATATATATACAATCATTATTATCTTTATCTTTTATTATGCTTTCAATTGGTACTGTATAAGTTCCGTCTTTTTCATCTACAATAATATCTGCTTGAGCTTTCATACCTATTTTTAATTTATAATTTGTATCAGTTATCTTAATCTTAACTTCAAATTTTGCTTCTTCATCATTAGAATCATTATTAAGAGTTAATGAACTTTTATCTTCAGCTTCAGCTATTGGCTGAATACTTACTACTTCTCCATTAATAATATCTGCACCTGTAGAATCAGTCTTTACTTCAGCTTTTTGCCCTACTTTAATTTTCTCAATATCCACTTCTTTAACATCTAAACGTACAGTTGTATTATCTTCGTCCTTAATTTCAAACAATGCTCCTGTACTTGGATTTCCTACGCTTGCATTTTTTGCAGTAATTATTCCATCAACTGGTGCTATAATTACAGCATCTTTTAAATCATTTTTTAAATTTTCAATTGAAACATGTTGACTCTTATCTTCAGCTTTTACTCTTGCTTCATCATACTTATTTTTAGCTGTAGTTAAATTTTGCTGCACTTTAGTTTTTATATTCTTCAATGATACAGTACAATTATCAAAAGTATTTTGAGCATTTTTATAAGAAATTTCATATGTGTCCATATCTTGCTTAGAAATGGCACCATTCTCAAATAATAATTTGTTATTCTCATAAATTTTCTTTTTATTTTCAAGGTCTAATTTAGCTCCTTCTAAAGCTACTTCTGCATTTTTAATATCTCCATTGTTTTCATCATTACTTTGAGTTAGTGCAGTGTTATATTCTGATTCTGCATTAGCAAGTTCTACTTTATTACTTGCATCAGCTGTAGAAATAGTTGCTTCTAATTCATTTATTTGCTTTTCTAGTTTGTTTGTATCTAAAACCGCTAAAACATCATTAGCCTTGACCTTATCACCAAGTTCCACCTTAACTTCTTTAATTGGAATAGATAAATTTGAATAAACATTAGTAGAATTTTCACTTTTTACTTCACCCTTATAATTAACTTTTGTTATATTTCCTCCTGCCTGAAGAACAGTATACTTGCTTTTTTCTAATCCCTGATCAGCTAGTAAAGTAATAGCTATTTTAGTTCCTATTCCCATAGCTATTAAGACTACTAATATAACTATTAATTTCTTATTAGTCTTAATTGAAAATCTTTTTTTGCTAGAACTATTCAGATCATTATAATTATCATCAGGCTTGTTTATAATTGATTTATTTATAAGTAGTTTTTTCATTCCTTATTCTCCTTACCTATTTAATATAATTACTCCCGTTATATCTATATAAGTTGCAATAATAACATTACATAATAATTAGCCATATAAATGCAATTGTCCATTTGAATTGTAACCTTTTTAATGCAGCTTATATAGATCATATAATTTAGTAAATATTGTTTTTAGTTCACCAATATGATGAAATTAATTTGCTAATTATAAATAATTTTCTTATATCTATAACAGTTAGACCATTATATATGATTTATTTTGTGTTTTAGATAGTTTTAGTCTAAGATTAATAGCCATTTGTATTTTTCTAATAGACTCTTTTTCATGTAATAATGTATCTTCTTTGAATTCACAATAAATTTTAATTATTTTATCCCCTAATAGTATTCAATTATTACTTGGAATGTTTGATTTTGCTTCTGCTACTGTTGTAGTTTTTCCTTTTATAAGTGAAGCCACCATAGCAGCTAAAGCAATAATTGCAGCTGCTGTAAATGTTATACGTAGCCCATATGTGGATACTGCCTGAGACAGATTCACTCCATTAAGACCTTGAGTTGAATAAATACTATTGGCATAGTTAGTACTATAACTAAATAAAGCTCCACTTACTGCTACTCCCATTACCATACCGAGATTTCGCATAGTCGAAAGAGTGCCTGATGCCACCCCCCTGTGTTGTGCTGGTACACTTCCCATTACTGCACTGTTATTCGGAGACTGAAACAATCCTGAACCTACCCCAGAAAGAATCATGGCAATTACTATATACCAAGATGATGTGCCCATATTAAGAAAGCTAAGCATAAACAATGCGATAGCCAATATTCCCATTCCAGTCGAACTCATTATACGGCTATCATGTTTGTCTGAAAAACTACCACTGATAGGTGCAATCAATATGGAGGAAACCGGCATTGGGAGAAAAAGTACACCTGTCATCATAGGAGAAAGCTGTAAAGTATTTTGGAAATACAAAGGTACAAGGAACGCCATGATAAATTGAGCCATATAGTTGAAAGTAGTAGCAATAAGGCCAGCTGAAAAAGTTTTATTTTTAAACAGATTGAGATTTAGTAGAGGATAATTTGTTTTTCCTTCATATACAATAAATAGAACCCCCAAAGCAATACCCAATACAATTAAAATTATAAACATGGTAGTACTAATACTTTCACTACCAGAAAGATCTAGTGGTAGAAGAATCAAAAACAAAGTAATAAATATCAATACAGCTCCACCTAAATCAAAAGGCACAGATATCTTTTTTTTATCCTCTGGAATATATCTGTATGAAAGATAAATACCCAATATACCTATAGGTATATTGATGTAAAATATAGACTGCCACCCCATCATACTTGCAAGAATTCCTCCTATAACAGGACCAGCACAACACGCTGCAGAGATAGCTATGGCAATAATTCCGAAAGATTTACCACGTTTATTGGAAGGTACACTAGCAGTAATTATAGCTGAACTAGTAGAAAACATCATTCCTGCACCTAGTGCTTGAAATATACGGAACACAATCAACATCTGGATATTTAAAGAAATTCCACAAAGAAACGAACCTAATGTAAATGCAGTGAATCCCATTAGGTAAATCTTCTTGTGTCCATATAAGTCTGATAGCTTCCCAAAAGTTAATAATACGCTACTTACTACAAGCAGATAAGCTGTAATAACCCATTCCACAAATGCAATATTTACATTAAAATATTTTTGTATAACTGGAATAACAATGCTGACAACGCTGCTATCTAAGGCAGACATAAAAGTGCCTATTGCTAATGCTAATAGTGTGAATGCCATTTTGTTACTTTCTATTTTTGACATAATATTCCTTCTTTCATTTTCAAATGTGAGTCTTTACTCATATTTCTATCATAAAACTTTCGGAATATAAAGTCAATAAAATATGAGTAAATATTCACATTTTATTGACAGACTATATATAAAAACTTAAAATGAAGTTAAGGAGATGATTACATGGAACTAAATAAAGCAATTCGAATACCTAAACAAAAAAGAAGTATTATTACAAATGAAAAAATTATTAAAACAGCGTTTAAGTTATTCTGTGAAAAAGGTTATTACAAGACCACTACAAATGAAATCGCTAAAATAGCTGGCGTTTCAATAGGTAGTTTTTATTCTTATTATAAAGATAAGGACACTATTTTTATGAAGATACTAGATGACTACAACAAACTTTTTCTAGAAATAAATAATGAATCTGAGCTAGCTATTAACCTATATAAATCAGATAAAAAGAAATGGCTACAAAAGCTTATTAATAAAATCCTAAACATTCACGAATCCTCAAAGCAATTGAACAAAGAAATAAAGATTTTATCTTATTCTATGCCAGAAATAGCTGAAATAAATAAAAAACATCATGAAATAATTATAAAAGTTATTCTCGAATACTTACATATGTGCAAGAACGACATTAAGATAAGTGATCTTTATGTTGCATCAATTATTTCTTATAATATTATTTCATCTACTGTCGACCATATTGCCTTTGAAGAAACAATTATAAGTCGTGAACGATTGATTGAAGCTACGGTTGAGGCTGTCTATAAGTTTTTGTTTAAATGAGCATATACAACATAATTAGTATTAAAGGACTACCACTTACTAGTTTAGTTAAGCTCTGAGTATTAAAATACAAATATATATGTTGCAAAAATAAGACTACATTCAGGTAGTTAATATGTTAAGCAAAAATTTAAATATTTAATGCAGAAAACTAATTGCAATATATATAATCGCAGAAATGATAAGAGTATAAAAAACATAAAATTTAATTGTGAACTATTTGATTTAGATGTTCCGTTAGACTACAAGGTCTCATTTAATCCGGTGAAGTAAAGAAATATCAGAAAGATATATCATCATTAGAAAATGCTTTTATAGGAATGTATTCAAAAGGCATGACCTCAATAGATATAAAAGCATAAATTAAAGATATCTATATGATTGATGTTTCGCAACTCGTATTTCAAATACAACAAAAAAATATTAGTTATTAATTCTAAATGAACTTAAAAATCGTGATTTTGATGGCGTTAATTGTTTTAAATAAACTATTGTTAGAGCAGTATTCTCTAACACCGAAAAATAATTAGGAAAAGCAATCATCATTTTCAAATAATCACCCAAAATAAGGAAAATAATACAAATAACAAATACACCAAAAACCTATAATCATCTCACTTAATAAAGTTCCCCAAAGTAAATCGATTTTTTCTAACGATGAATCATTGTTAAAGATACTTTACATCACAAAGAAATAAGTCTAAAGATTTGAAATTTCAGCTAAATTTTGGTTTAACTTTCAATCTGTTTCGAAAATTTACTCGATGAAGCTTTATTTAAAAAATAAAATGGAAGGAAGTCTTGTTCTCCCTCCAACCTTATAAAATAAGTATATTACTTTTGAAATTTACACGAAAATCTTGACAGGCTCAAAGCTTCTCTCATACTGATTTTAGTATTCCTATTCCCTTGCTATTTACTATAATTTCTTAATAGAGTCATTCTCACTATACAATTCATATTAATTAATTTCATTTATTGATACGTTAAAATCTTTATTACTTGTCACTTGAAGAATCTCGCTAAATCTATCTGTTTGCTCTTCTATTGGTGTCTTTTTTGTTTCAAATATATTTTTTAACAAATTCATCGATTCCAAGCATTCTTCTTTACTAGGCTTTCTATTTTCTTTTTCTATATTTCCTTGCATTTCTTTCATTTTTCTATATGGCTTAACCACTCCGTCTTCGTATTCAGCATCATTCAAGTTTTTATTTTGGGTACAAACTGCTATTGCTATACACTTGGTTACTATAGTGTTCATATAATCATTTACACTATTATGATTTTTCTTTTCACCTCTTGTTAGATACTCTATAGCCTCATCTTTTCCTCCTTCAAAAGCATAAGATTTTATATTTAACTCACTCTTTTTTAGTAAATTTTTAACAATACTTTTAGGCCCTAGATCAACAGCACAATCAACTCCGTTTCTTTTCAAATATTCCATTGTTTGTATCCATTTTACTGGATTAACTATTTGATTAACTAACTTTTGTTTTATTTCATTTTTATCTATATATGGTAATGCATCTACATTTGAAATTACGTTTATATCAATATCATTAAATTCATATTTTTCTAGTTCTTCTTTAAATTCTTCTACTACAGGTTCCATTAATGGACTGTGAAAAGCTCCCTTAACATTTAAAATTATTCCGTCTTCATTCATCTCATTTAGTTTAGAAATAACACTTTTAACAGATTTTTCATAACCAGATATGACTATTTGATCATATGAATTAAAGTTTGCTATTCCCACATAATCATTCTCATCAGTTGTTGTCTTACATATAGCTTGTATTTTTTCAAGATTTGATCCAATAATTGCGGCCATAATTCCTTTTTTATTGTAAGATGCCATTCCCATTAACTCACCTCTTTTTTTAACAATCTTTATTGCATTTTCTAATTTTATTGCACCTGAACATGTTAATGCTGTTATTTCACCAATGCTATGCCCACATATAAATTTGGGCTTTTTTTTCATTTCTTCCATAAACACTTTAAATGCGGCTACTCCTGCTAATAAAATAGCTGGTTGCGCATTTTCAGTATTTGACAGTTCTTCAATATTTCCATTAAAGCATAAATCTCTAATATTAAAGTTTAATATTTCATTTGCATCATCATAAATTTTCCGAACTATCCCATAGCCATCATATAATTCCTTTCCCATACCGATATATTGTGATCCTTGTCCAGGTAATAAAATTGCATAATCTCTCATTCTTTGCACCTCATTCTAGTATATTTTTCTATTAAAATAATCAGTCATACATATATGTAAATTAATTATTAGATATATGCCCTGCATGTAGTCTGTGCCAATTTTGCTTCAAAGTATCTAATAATAAACATTTTTATACTCAAATAAACTTCATCATTTAATAATTTTCAGTAGTTGCTACTGAACTAAATTACAATCTACTAAATTATAGAACTCTTCAAAATCAAAAATTTCAATTCGTTTTGGAAATTCTTTTTTATTAGAACAAACTGATAGCTTATAACATGGATCAAGTTTATATTCTTTAAAATAATACTTATTATCCTCATATAAACAATATATATTGTTTTCGTTAACTATGTTTATATTAAACGAATTTAATGGCATGTACAATCCAAAGCCCTTTGCTTTAATAAAACTTTCCTTTAACGTCCATAATAAATAGAAGTATTCACGCTTTTTTGAGTTACCTATTTTCCGGAATGCTTCATATTCTTGTACGCTAAAAACCTTTTTACTTAATATCAAATCAATATTTGATATTTGTTCAATATCAATCCCCACTGGTTGATTCCCAATGGCACAAACTATGAACTCATTAGAATGTGATATATTATATTCAATTTGGCTATAATTTTTCACAAAGGGCTTCCCGTATTTATTTGTACTTAAAATAATTTCACTATTTTTTACTTTCAACATATCGCATATAAAATATCTAGCTAATATTTCAGATATCAAACCTCTTTTCCTATCATCTATTTTTCTGAATTTCATTAACTTATCAGCTTTTTCTTTAGATATATATCTGAGAAGATAAACTAACTTATCTTCTTCCTTAAAATTTTTTATACTTACACAGTAAATTGAAAACATATTTAATCCTCTTTAGTTACTGATCATTGCTCAGCCACTCTTTCATTAATTACTTAGTGCATTTTACTTAAGAAATATTTAAATTTATCATTTTTATACATCTCAATTAGTCAAAATTATATTATATCTACTTTAGAATTTTTCTTCATTTTGATTTCAGTATTTTATACATTTTAATGTTTTTGAAAATACTCTCACAAGCGAATTGTCTAGCTCTTACTTATTTATAATTCTAAGAAATCCATTATTTCCATACTTGGCTCTTTATATTTCAAAAGTTGATCTCCATCACAGTTAAAGACAATATGTTTAGTATAGCCTTTCCTGCTCTTTTCAATGAATTCACACATCCCTTTACTAGGCCAGTAATGGTCTTTTTCTGTTGAAATCAAAAGTAAGCGTCCTTTATATTGATCCACTTTAATCAAAGCATTCTTATTTTTATTCGTCTGAATAGAAAATAAATGAGAAGAATTGTACTTCTTATTTTTAATATCATTAATTACTTCTCGGTTATACCTAAACCTTACAAATGGAATGTCTTTATTCTTAAAAGTCCAGCTTGATTTTGGGATTAAAATGTTCATAATCCCCTTAGGAATTGCTTGCCATACATAACAGCTTGGTACGCAGGCAATAGCTACGCTAGGATTAATATATTTTGAAATTAGTAGTAAAACAAGTTCACCACCTTTATTACTACCCATCAAAACTATATCCTCATCATTTAAATTTAACTTATTCTTAAAATGGTTAATAGCTTTTATGAAATATTCTAACGGAATTCTTTCTAACCTCTTTGGCAAATCTCCAACCCCAAAATATGCTAATAATAATACATTAAACTTGGATTTTAAATATTCCAAAAGTTCTTTTGAAATAATAGGTATACCTGGTTGGACGCTTCCAATTACTATTACTAAGGGTTTTTCATCATTTTCATAAAAATCACCATACAATTCTTCAGTTCTATATTCCATTGCTTTCCTCCACTTCATATTGTTTTAATCACTATAATCTCCAAGATATATAATAAATAGCTCTTGCTTTCGTAAAGATTAGTTTAATATCCATAATAAATACATTAATATAACCTCAGCGACACCAATAGATGAAGAGTTTATCCTTTATCAGGTATAAAGCCGAATAACCTAAAATTTTGCTTTTAAAGGATAACTCTAATTACAAATATAACATTAGTACAAAATTATTTTTTAAGTTATATATTCTCCCCCCATTGAATACAATGTAAGTTAGCCTCGTGGACACTAACTTTCTTAGACTTTAAGCAACTGACGCTGCATCTTTCCAGAAGATGTACGAGGTATTTTTTCAATAACCTCAAACTGTGTAGGAATTTTATATGGTTCAACTCTATTTCTTAAGTAAGCTATTATTTGTGTCTTGGAAAAAGCATTTACTTTCTTCTCATCTAATACAATGAAAGCCTTAATAATTTCTCCTGAAATACCTAATGGATCAGAAACGCCAACGCAAGCACTTTCTTTTATATAATCAATTTCGTTCAAATATTCTTCAATTTCATCAGGGCTGACTTTTCTCCCTCCGACATTAATGATTTCTTTCTTACGTCCCTTAAGGTATAAATAGCCTTCATCATCAAGTTTTCCATAATCACCTGTATCTAACCACCCATCATTTAGTATATGACTAGTCAATTCTGGCTTATTTAAATATTGCTTCATAACATGGTCTCCTGAAACAAAGATTGAGCCTTCACTTCCAGAAGAAAGATCGTTTTTATTCTCATCCATAATTTTTACTTTTACATTTGGTGCTGCCTTTCCAACTGATGTCAATTTCTCTTTATCTCTGTGAAATTCAATAAAGCATGAGCGCGACGCTTCTGTCAGACCATAATGCATGCATATTCTAGTATTTGGTAGGAGTTCCATTAATCTTTGTTTCATCTTCATCTCCATTGGCGCACTACCAATCTCGATAAATTTTAGTTGATGTGCATATTCTCCTAACTTATTTCCACTCAACTTAAGTAGAAGTGCAAATCCAGCTGGAACAGAAACAAAACCAGTAGCTTTCCATATTTTCATATTATCAAATATATTTTTTATATTAGCGACACTTTCACACATAATAATAGTTCCACCTACAAGCATATTACAACGTAAGCGACCTAATCCAAATGAATGACTCAATGGCAGAGGCACTATCTCCCTATCATCTGCGGTATTACCAATAAATTGATTAATATTTTGAGCTGCTGATAATATTCCCTTATGTGTTAAAACAACTCCCTTTGATCTGCTGGTAGTTCCAGTGGTAAAAAGTATATCTGCCACATCTTCTCCAACTGGTATGACATTGAATTCCTTATCATTATATATAGCTGGTAACATTAGTTCCTCTATTGAAATTGAACTAGCAGTTTTTCCTTTAGCTAGGAACAATTGCTTTGCATTAGTTTCTTCAATAATCATGTTCAAGTTTTTATCGCTTATTTGAGGATCAACAGGTATTGCAATTGCCCCTAAAATATGAGTAGCAAAATAACCGAAAACAAATGCAGGTGAAGGTGTCGCTGATAAAATAACTCTACTTCCTGGACAAACTCCATATTCTCTCATTATCTGTGCAGCATTTAAAATACTCTGCCCTAGCTCTCCATAAGTTATTTTTTTATTATTTACTATAAGTGCTATTTTAGACGGAAACCGAATTGTATGTTTCATTACTACTGAAATTAATGTCTGTTCCATTAAATGTTCATCCCTTTCATATATTCAAATTAAAAAATTATATTAACCCAAATGCTATTAATATACTTCCTTTAACATATTAATATAACTATCACTTATTTTATGATGCTCTTGTATTTGTCTATTTAAATCCTCAGCCTGTGCTATATTAATAGCTTTTTCAGCGTATTTAAGACAATAATCACAAGAAGAACAATTCTCCTTACAAAAATTCTTATTTAAGAACGGTTCCAAAAATCCATTTAAACTTTTATTATCAATATAAGGTAAATTACTTTCATAATTATTATCTTTTCTAAATAATGTAAATAAATCAATTAAATTTCCATTATAGTTTTCTTCAAAATAACATTTTAAAGTTTCAACTGGATTTCCTTTATGAACAGATTGTCTACCTTGAATTTTAAAATAATTTACTCCTATATTTGTATAATGTTTTAAATCCTCTGGCCTAATCCAATTAAGTTTAAGTGGATTTCTTATGTCCTTAGAAATTTGATAGATGCATCTGTTGTAATAATATCCTGATGCTTTATTGGATATTTCTTCATGATTATGTGATTCATGATTGTAATGAAACATTTTATATGCACAATTTTTCATACATAAACTATTAACAATAACTTCTACACCATCACCAAATACAGAAGAAATTTCTTTAATACTATCAAATTTTCTTGAAATATCTTCATCTATTACTACTCTCTCAACTCCAAGTTTCTTGTAAAATAAAGCTTTATTTGCAGAAGAAACTTGACATATTGCTGATGTTTTTATTTTAAAATCAAATCCAAATGTATTTATTAGTTCGATAACAGAAGGCATTGCTACTGTAAGTGATGTTACACCAATATTAGACAATTCTTTTAAAAAATTATATAATTGGTTCATTCCACTCTTTGACAATTCGTTATTACCCATGCATGATGAATTTAATGTATAATTAAATTTTATTTTTTTATCCAAGGAATACTTTACATATTTCTCAAGTTCCTTCATATCCACTTGTGGTAAAATTCTTAATGATCTTCCTGATCCAATTTTATTGAATTCTCCAAAATCAGTTAACTGACCGTATGTTTCAATTAATTTTGAATCCTCATATATATTATTTAATTCATTATATTTGTCAATTGTGTCGTTAATAAAATCTGCTGGAATGCTAAAATATTTCATACATTTTAATCTCCTTTTTATATTATCAATTATTAGCTTCTCACTGAAAACTATGAACTGATGTAATTGTGATTTAAAAATAACTCCAAATATACTTTTATTACTAAATAAATTCAATCTGTTTAAATATTTCCATCATTGTATGAATATCATCTTGCTGAACTACAGGCCATTTAAAATTAAATTTTTCTAGAATTTTTGTCGTCTTTCCGCACTGAAGCAAAGTCAACATTCTTGAAGGATGTAGGAATAATAAAATAGCTAGTAAGTCATTGTTTATTTCTATATCACCATTCTCTTGAAATAATGTTTCATAAAACGTACTAAATTCCAACCTATTTAAATTAATACCTTCTTCAACCAAGAAATCACCTAATTCATCTAGACAAATATAATTGGAATTATAGAGATGAAAGGTCTCATTTAAAATATTTTTTTTGTCAAAAATAAGTGTAATCGCCTCACTCACATAATCAACAAACGAAAAGTCCATATACTTATTTTTATCATTTGGGATTACTCCTAATTGAATGAAAGACTTAATGAGTCTGTATATACCAATTTCTTCATATTTTTTTTGACATTTTTTAGTCCTTTTATTATAAAATATTTCTCCTACTCTATATATATTTCCATTGATTCCTTTCTCTCTAGCTTGAATAATTAAACGCTCTGCTTCATATTTACTTTTTAAATAAATATTATTCAGTTTACATTCCAATTCGTCAACGTATTCTGTAAATAAATAATAATCTGTACGTTCTGCTAAAGCAGCTACACCACCCGTTGAAATCTGATGAATATCTTTTTTGTTGCCTTTTAGCGAAAACTCAATTAGCCTTTTCACTCCATCTGTATTAATACTATAGAAATCTTCTGCAAGACCATAATGCTTGATATTAGCAGCAGAATTAATAATACAGTCAATTGTATCAGACAATTTATTGTATTCTTCCTTTGATACACCAAAATTATCCTTTGCTAGATCACCATTAATAATATGAACTCTTTCTTTAACTGAATTAAATCCATTTCCAAAATAATATTTATAAAGTTCCTCAAGTCGTTTTTCAGCATCACTCTTTGTATTACCTCTTACTAACAGGTATAGTTCATATTGTGAATTAGTTAGTAAATCATGTAGCAAGTGAATGCCTAAAAAACCAGTTGCACCAGTCAATAAAATATGCTGATAGTTGTTTTTTGTTTCTACATCAACATCTTCATATTTTAAGACATTATTTTTATAAATTTCCATATCATTTTCTAAAACATACTTGGACTCTTTATTTTGTCTTGCTGTATAAGCTAGTTCTTTATTTTGTTTCATCAAAGTTTTCCAGTTATCTTTTTTATACTTAACTCTATTTGCCAAACTGCTAATAGTAGGAAACTCAAAAATATCATTGATATCAAAAATGAAGTCAGAACTTAATTCCATTGCGATTTGTACTATAGTATAAGAACTTGCTCCTAACTCAAATAAATTATCCTCTACACCAACTTTCTCAATACCTAGGATATCACCCCAAACTCTCGCAATAGTCCATTCCACTTCAGTTCTAGGTTCTACATAGCTGTCTATTGTATTTTTTTCATCCAAAACCCAACTTTCTGATTTTGTACCTAAATCAATCTTAGATATACAAATATTAGGTTGATTTGTTACAATTGTTAAGAAGTTAATATATTGATTTAACAAATTTTCTGCTAATTCTATATTTAATCCATCTATATATTCTAATTTAATTAAGATTTCATTTTCCTCTGCCTTAAAACTAAAAACAGTATCAATTCCCTTTAAATCTTCCTCAGATACTTGATGAATATTCTCTAAAACTATAATTGTTTTACAATATGAAAATTCATCTTGTATGCTATTCTTAGTCTGGCATTCAAGATTTTCACTTACTGTTTTTTTCACATTAGTTAGCATATCCTTATATGTCCAATGTGTATCTAATTTATATCTAATTGGTACCATTCTATTTTCAGATATATTAGAAAAATTTTTTCCATTTACAGGCATTCCCAAAATTCCATCAGTTAAATCTGAATATTTATATGCCAAGAACTCTACCCCAGAAAGCAAAATCATATAAATACCTAACTGAGACCTATTAGCTATTTTTCTTATCATTTCTGAAACTGATATTGGTATGCTTTTGGCTATGCACTTTCTCTCAGTCAGCATAGAGGGCTTATTTGATTCATTTACAAAACTCTTAAAGCCAACAAACTTATTTATTGATTTATTACAATTCACTTCAATTTTAGACATTTTTACAGCCTCCATCTTTTAAAATTTTATTACTCTTTTATTTATATATGTTGCAGTTACATTTCTACATTTTTCTTTAGTTATTTGTTTAATATATAAACTATGTGAATGTAGTTTTATTTTTGCTATATATGTTAATCAAAATTAAATTCTACACAGTCTAACTTCAAATCTCCTATTGAATCATCATGTTTATCAGAAACTAATTGTTCTAATTTCAGTTCTTTATTTTCAACAATATAATTTAAAATTTCAAGATATTCTTCTCTCCATCTATCAATTGTTTCGCTTTTGAAAAGATCTCTACAATACTTAAAACGACAATTCAAAACAGAATCATGCTCTATTATTTCTAAAGTCAAATCAAATAGAGCAATTTCATTTTCAATCTCATATCTATCTACTTTTACTTCTGTACAATTCATTTTAGGCATTACCATATTCTGATACTGAAACATAGTATCGAATAATGGATTCCTACTTGGGTTATTGTGCCAACCAAGTTTCTCTACAAGTATATCAAATGGATACTCCTGATTTTTAAAGACTTTCAAAACTTCTTTGTTTATTTTTTTAACAAAATCAGCCAGCAAATACCCTGCTTTTGGTTTCGTAACAATAGCTACACTATTAATGAATACTCCTACTAAGTTTTCCAATTTTTTATTTTGTCTACCTGCTACTGGGGTTCCTATTACTATCTTATCCTGACCTGAATTTTTGGATAACAAAATACTATATGCACTTAATAAAGGAACAAACAAAGTACAGTTATTTTCATATGCAAACTGCTTTAATCTGCTTTTTAAATCCTTGTTAATCGTAAAAAAGCTATTTTTTCCTTTATAGCTTCTGATATCTGGTCTGGTATAATCATAATGAAGCTGAAGTAGTGTATTCTGCTTTGAAAATCTCTTCAACCAAAATTTTTCTTGTTTCTTTAAGTGGTTTTCATTAAGTATTTTATTTTGCCAAAATGCATAATCTTTATATTGAATGGTTATTTCCGGTAAAGGCAGATTAGAGTATAAATGAATAAAATCATTTAAAAATACACCATGTGAAGTCCCATCCGTAATAATATGATGAAAATCGTAAAATAGGTAATGGCGTTGCTCATCCACTTTCAAAATATGAAAACGAAATAAAGGAAGTTGTTTTAAATCAAATGGCTTAATAAAGCTTTTTATAATTTCATCAATATTATTCTCTTTTACTTCATGCCATTCCAGTGAAATAACAGCTTCTTCATGAACTAATTGTACAATTTTCTTCTCTTTATAATCGAAAGTAGTTCTCAAAATTTCATGGCGATCTGCTACTCTTTTTAATGTGTCCTTAAATTTATTGAAGTCAATTTTTCCTTCTAAAATTAGAACTCCAGGTACATTATAAACATTTTTACTCATTAAGCTAGTAATAAATATCCTCTTTTGCGATGAAGAAACTGGAAAATATTGTTTTTCCTCAATTGGTAGTATATCAGGCAAACTTGACTCTGATAATTCGCTATCTATATATTGTGCAAAATCTATAATTGATCTATTTTCCATTAGATTAGTAATAGCTATATTTTTATTCATCTTAGAATTCACTAGATTAACAATCTTCGCACCTGAGATAGAGTCACCTCCTAACTCCAAATAATCATCAAATATGTTAATTTTATTAGCACCCAACACTTTGTACCAAATTTTAGCAAGTATCTTTTCTGTTTCAGTGTACATTCCATCCTCTCGCCCTGCCAATACTACTTTTAAATGTTCATCTATAGATTCATCTTGTTTTTCATTAATTTCATATTCTTTAAGAATCATTGCTATTTTCTTTCGAGCTTCATCAGGCAAATTTTCAACTTCTAATAGTCCATTAATATTAGACATTCCAACATTGTACTTTTTATTTGGCATATCTAACCAGCATCGTTCTCTTTTTAAAGGATATACAGGTATACTAACTCGGCTCCTTTTCTCACCTCTATATAGCTCATCCCAATTAACATCTCCTCCCTTTATGTACAGATCACATACTGATTGAAGAATTGAAATATCCTCTTTTTTAACTGTGTTATAGTATTTCAATTTTGAATTAGCTTCTTCACTAAATTGCAGTTTCTCATTATTAGAAATATAGTTTCCAGATTTAGATACATTTTTTCCACTCAAAAGGTTGTAGCTTCCAAAAAAGATTTTTTTCAATTTTTTAGTTTGCTCATCATCTAATGGTTGCTTTTTAATACAATTTTTAAGTAAGTCTATCAATTCTGCTTGGTCTTTTGGCAAAAATACCACCCTACATTCATACTGTCCTCTACCAGTATTTGCGGTGTAACAGAAATCATGAAAATTAATAGTTTTATCTTTTTCAAGATAACCCAGATAACTTTTCAATAGTTCTATGAGAACTTCTTGACTCTTAGCTGACACTGCAAGAACCTCTGTTGACTTAGCTGGACAAATAGAATTAACTGTTTTAGGAGCTTCTTCCAATACAACATGGCAGTTTGTACCACTAAATCCAAATGAACTTATACCACAACGTCTAACTGAATCAACTGCCTCCCACTTTCTTAACTTATCATTGACATAAACTGGAGACCTTTCAAAATCAATTCTTTGATTAGGAACATTGAAGTGAATGCTCGGTGCCAGTTCTTTATATTTAAACTCCATTATAACTTTTATGAGTGAAGATAAACCTGATAAATCATAAAGATGTCCAATATTGCTTTTCACTGTACTTATAGCACAAAAACTTTTTAAATCTGTATACTTACTAAAAGCTTTAGTCAAACCATCTATTTCAATAGGATCTCCTAGTTTTGTGCCAGTACCATGAGCCTCGATATAGTTTATTGTAGTAGGATCAATACGAGCATCTTTCCAAGCTTTTTCTATGACGTCTGCTTGTGCAACAGGATTAGGAGCTGAAATTCCTATGGATCTTCCATCTTGATTTATGGCTATGCCTTTAATAACACCATAAATATGATCCCTATCTTTTAATGCTTTATGGAGAGGCTTTAATAAAACTGCCATTGTACCTTCGCCAACTCCAGTACCATCTGAACTTTCGTCAAATGCTCTAGTTCTAGCATCAGATGATTCGATTCCTAACATTGGACGCTCTTTTAATGGTAGAAGATAAGCCTTTGCACCTCCAACGAGTGCCATCTCACATTCATTTTCTCTTAATGACTTGCAGGCAGTTGAAAGTGCTACTAATGAAGATGAACAAGCTGTATCAATAAGCATACTGGGTCCATGCAAATCAAAAGTATATGAAACCCTGCTAGGTAATATAGCTTTAGTATTGGATGAAAGAGCTTGAACTAAAAACTCTGGTTCTGATTTATTAATTAAATCTATATATTGAATATCACCTAAGTCACTCATTCCTACAAACACACCTGTATTAGTGCCTATGATTTTTTTACCACCATAACCTGCATCTTCTATTGCTTCATATGCTGATTCAAGAAATAATCGATGATGTGGATCCATTAAATTAGCATCTTTTGGTGATATATGAAAAAATGAATAATCAAATTTATCAATTTCATTAAGAAATCCACATTCAAAATACTCTTTATTCTTTTCACAAAAAGGTTCAATATCTTTTTTTCTGCTATATGGAAAGTTTTGAATACAATCTTTACCATTTTTTATATTTTCCCAGTATTCCTCTACATTGTTTGCTAATGGCCACTTTCCTGCAATGCCAATAATAGCAATATCCTTTGATGATATGCTTTCAATCTGAGTTCTATCATCTGCTTTATTACTCTTTAATGTCAGTATATCTAAATTCATTTGTTCCACTCCTTATTGGATTTTTTGATAATATATTACAGCATTTTGCAATTATTTATTCAACTAATATTTACACCATTAGTTTTGGATTTCTTCTTAGCATAATGCATATTAGAATTTCATCACATAAATCTAATATGCACCATGTATATTTTTAGTCTATCTTATTTATGGAAGACTAAATAACTTAAAATTTCTGGATTAATATATAGCAAGTAAATATCTAGTAGATTTTTTTGATTCCCTAACAAATTATATGTCTAATAATTTTCTACAAGCAGTTCAATTATCTGATTATACTGAGATACTAATTCTCCAACTTTTTTAGAATTAATTTTGAAATTATTATAAGAACAACTAATTATCATGTTGGACTCATTCTCTTCAACTTCTAAAATCAAATCATAAAAATCAACTAAGTTAATTTGTTCTGTAAGCAGACTATTATCATAAAAAAGTAACAATGCTGACGACATAGCTTGTTTTTTACCCTGGTACGAATTCAAATCTTTTACTTCAAACAACCTTTTTGGTTCAATTTGTGACATCTTTTCTTTAATGATTTTTAGAAGTTCTGAAAAATCATCTACTTTTTCTAAGGATAAACCAAGTGAATACACAAAGTTCTCTCTAAATAATGTTTGAATCTCTATTTGATTATTTTCAGTTATCTGAGCAATTAAATTGCTATATAATGCAAATAAAATATCATATTTACTTACATGTTCATTTTTTGATATCAGCTCTAATTTTTCAAAGAGGCGGCCTTCAATTGATAATTGATAGAATTGATCCTCTAAACCACTATCAACTGTGAAAAATTCAACTGGCATTTGTAGAGGGTAAATTGGTAAATCTCTTTTCTTTTCCTCAATTTTTTCAAGTAATTGAGCTAATTTAGCTATTGTTGGATGAGAAAATACATCTACAATTTTTATTTTATTAGGATGTTCTTGTTCAAGCTGTTTATGCATTTTAACCAATAGAACAGAATTTCCGCCTAACTCAAAGAAGTTATCATTTATACCAACTTGCTCAGCATTTAATAAATTTTGCCATATTTCTGCTAATTTAGTCTCAATTCCACTGTTTGGTGCAACATACTCTACTCCTGTTTCTAAAGAATCTACTTCTGGTTCTGGCAGTGCCTTTCTATCTACCTTACCATTTGCAGTTAATGGTATCTTATCTAATATGACAAAGTATGATGGTATCATGTAATCAGGGACAGTCTTTCCAAGATGTTCTCTGAGTTCCCCTACTGATATATCTACATCTGATACTACATATGCACATAAATATTTTCTTCCATTTGAGTGACTTCTATCAATAACCACCACATTCTTTATAGATTGGTGTTCTAATATCCTATTTTCTATCTCTCCAAGTTCTACTCTATATCCTCTTATTTTTATTTGATGGTCTTTTCTTCCTAAAAATTCTATATATCCTTCCCTACTCATTACTCCATAATCGCCTGTGTTATACAATCTTCCAAGGTCAGGATGATTAATAAATGCATTATTTGTTTTTTCCTCATCATTCATATAACCTTCGGCAAGACCTTCTCCGCCAATATAAAGTTCTCCAGCTATTCCTATAGGACATACTTCTTTTTCATAATTTAATACATAGAACTTTTGATTTGCTAAAGGCATTCCGTATGGGATACTATTCCACTCTTCATTGACCTCATCTATAGGATAATATATGGACCATATAGAGGCTTCTGTTGCTCCTCCAAGACTTACAACTTCGGCATCTGCAAACTTATCCTTTATTTTTTCTGGCAATGTTAGTGGTATCCAGTCTCCACTCAACAGCACTACCCTTAAACTTTCATTAGCATTATATTCTACTAAGTTTCCGCTGTTATGACTATTCCAATAGTCTACTTCATCGCTATCCCCGTCTTCTGACATATTATCTATAAGCATATCCATAATAGCAGGTACAGAATTCCATATAGTAATACCATTGTTATCTATTACCTTCTGAATATTTTTTACATCTCTTTGATCCTCTATCATTACAAGAGCTGCTCCACTTGATAAAGCACCAAATATATCATATACAGAAAGATCAAAGCACATAGATGATAATCCTATTATTTTATCCTCTTCATTTACATCAAACTTCTGATTTATATCTATTATTGTATTAGCTGCTGCTTTATGTGTAATAATTACTCCCTTAGGTTTTCCTGTACTTCCAGATGTATATATTACATATGCCATATCTTCAGGATACTCTTTTGTATAAACTCTTTCATTGCTGTAGCTTGCTATATTATCTTTTTTGTAGGAATCTGGTAATAATTCCATTTTACAATTACTATTCTCTAGTATATATTTTCTTCTATCTTCTGGATGTTCTGGATTAATTGGAACATATGCTGCTCCTGCTTTTAATACACCAAGAATATTTACTATGCTTTCTATACATCTCTCAGCAATTACACCTACATAATCATTTCTTCCTATATTCTTCTCCTTAAGGAAATTTGCTACTTTATTTGATTTTTCATCTAATTCCTTATAAGTAAGTGTATTCTCTTCAAACATTACAGCTATATTATTTGGAGTTTTCTCTGCCTGCTTAATAAACAATCCATGTAAAGTTTCTTTACCTATTTCTTGTTCTGTTGCATTATACTCGTTTATAACTTCTAAATCTGATGATTTTGCTTCTAATCTGTATTCTTTCTCTTCTATAATACTTTCAAGTATTCCTATATACTGTTCAAACATGTTTTCTATTAAGTCTTTTTCAAACAACTGCTCAACATAATCCCAAGTAATGCTGATTCCACCATCAACTTCAATTATCTGCTGATCAATAAATACTTGCGATGTTTGGCTTACAGACATTTTTACATCTCCAAAAGTATTAGTCGCACTTTCTCCTATATCTACTGTATTTCCAAACAACATACTAGTAAATACAATTGGCATAGCTGCCTTGTTTCCAATATTATGATATTTAGACAGTTCTCCGATAAATTCCACCCCATCATAATGACGATGTTCTAATGCTTCAGCAAATACATTCTGAACATATTTCGCTTTTTCAAAAAAAGTTGCTCCTATCTTTAAATCTATTCCTAAAAGCATAACAGAGGTAAAATCTCCAATAATACTATTTACTTCTCCATGGAATGGATACCTATTGAATATTGTTGAATTGATTGCTACCCTATCCTGATTACTCCAATATCCAAGGACTTCTGCATATGCTGTACACAATGCTGCTGCAGGTGTAATACCATTTTCCTGTACTTTTCCTTTTATTTTATTCCACTGGTTACTATTAAAAGCCTTATAACATCGGTCAAAATGTGGCTGACCTATATTTGATGGATCTGTTTTATATGGAAGTACAGGTGCCTGTGGAAAACTATCAAGCTGCTGTAACCAGTATTCCCTATCCTTTTTATAAACCTCACCATTTTTAAAATCATTATAAGCAAGCATATAATCTCTGAATGTACAATTTATTTCTGGTAAATTTAATTTTGGGTCATCATAATATTTCATAATCTCATGAATAATCATCAATATACTTGCCCCATCAGCTATTAACATATCTAAACCAAAGAACAAGTAGTTTGTCTCATCTGTTAGTTTTAACATTTTAAACTCGAATAGAGGCCATTCATCAGTTTTGAATACATGATGGGATTTTTGTTTTCTTTCTTTCAATATATATTTTTCCTGATCTTTACTGTCAAGCTGGCGTAAATCAACAACTTCCATCTTATATTCTGGAACTTTATCAAGTATCTTCTGCTGCCCATTTGAAAGAATTACTGCACGCATCATTGGATGTCTAGATATAATCTTATTTATACTATTATTAAATCTTTCTTCCTCTAACTTTGTTTCATATTCTGTATATACGTGGGTTGATACTCCACCTAGTTCAAATTTATCGTCTCTTCCCATTAAATATGCCATCTGTATACCTGTTAATGGGAATGGTTCATACATTTTTTCTTTATCTGGAACTATCTCTGGATATACAATCTTTACTGTACTTGAAGCACTTCCGTTTGAAGTATATCTGCTTGAAATTAATCCTGCTAACTTGGCAATTGTGTTCTTCTCCAAAAACTCTCTAAAATTGATTTCAACTCCAATTTCTCTATCAATTTTAGTTATCATCTGTACCATCATTACAGAATTACCACCTAGCTCAAAGAAACCATCATTAATTCCAACCTGGTCAAGACCTAATAAACTTTGCCATATTACTGCTAATTTATTTTCCATTTCATTAGTAGGTGCAGCATATGCTGTTCCTAATTCAACATTTCCGTCTGGTTCAGGTAATGCTTTCCTATCTACCTTTCCATTGGCAGTAAGTGGTATCTCATCAACCATTACAAAATATGAAGGTACCATATAATCAGGAAGCAGTTCTTCAAGGTATTCTCTCACGCCAGTTATAGATACTTCTTTTTCCCCTACAATGTATGCACAAAGATATTTCCTTCCATTTTCATGGGTTTTGTCCACTACCACTGCATTTTTAATTCCTTTATACTCTAAAATACCACTTTGGATTTCTCCAAGTTCTACTCTATAACCCCTGATCTTTATCTGTTGATCTTTACGGCCAAAGAATTCAATATATCCTTCTCTATGCAATACTCCATAGTCTCCTGTGTTATACAATCTTCCAAGGTCAGGATGATTAATAAATGCATTATTTGTTTTTTCCTCATCGTTCATGTAACCTTCTGCAAGACCGTCTCCACCAATATAAAGCTCTCCTATGACTTCTACAGGACATATGTCTTTATTGTAATTTAGCACATAGAATTTTTGATTTGCTAAAGGGATTCCATATGGGATGCTCTTCCAATCCATTTGTACTTCTTCAACAGGATAGTATATAGACCATATAGATGCTTCCGTTGCTCCTCCTAGACTGATAACTTCTGCATTTGAGAATTTATTCTGTATCTTTTCTGGTAGTGTTAGAGGAATCCAATCACCACTTAATAGTACTAATCTCAGACTATCATTATCACTGTAGCTACTATAATCTACTGCTACTTCATTTCCATAAGAAGATTGACGGTAATCAACCTCTGTTCCATAATCTATTCCAATATTATCTAGCAGCATATCCATAATTGCTGGAACCGAATTCCAAATACTGATATCATGTTTTTTGATTACATCATTAATGTTTTTTATATCTCTCTGATCATTAATCATTACAAGGGCTGCTCCACTTGATAATGCTCCAAAGATATCATATACCGATAAATCAAAACACATTGATGATAAACCAATGATTCTATCTTCTTCATTAACATTAAACTTGTTATTAATATCAATGATAGTATTGGCAGCTGCTTTATGTTTAACCATAACTCCCTTTGGTTTTCCTGTACTTCCTGAAGTATAAATAACGTAAGCTATGTCATCTGGATAAATGTTATTCTTCAATTTTTTGATGTCATATTTAGATATTTCCTTTTCTACGTATGTTTCAGGTAATAACTGCATTCTAGCACTGGCATTCTCTAATATATAGTTCCTTCTTTCTTCTGGATGATCAGGATTAAGCGGTATATAAGCTGCTCCTGCTTTTAGGACTCCTAAAATATTCACAATGGTTTCTATCTTTCGATATGCCAATACACCTACATAGTCCCCTCTTATTACTCCTTGCTCATTAAGGTATTTAGCTATTTGATTTGATTTCTTATCAAGTTCTTCATAAGTTATGGTTTCATCTTCATAAATTACTGCTATACTCTCTCCATTTTCTGCTGCTTGTTCCACAAACATTCCATGAAGTGTCTTTTCTGGTATTGCTTCACTTGTAGAATTATATTCATCTAATAACTTTTGATCTTTTTCCTTTATAGTTAAACAATAGTTTTCATTTCTTGAAGAAACTTCCTCTAGAATTCCAATATATTGCTCAAACATATTGTTCATCATTTCTTTATCAAACAACTGCTCTACATAATCCCAAGTAATGGTCACACCGCCATCAACTTCAATTATCTGTTGATCAATAAATACCTGAGATGTCTGGCTTACTGACATTTTTACATTTCCAAAAGCATTAGTTCCACTTTCTGCTACATCTACTGAATTCCCGAATAACATACTAGTAAATACAATAGGCATTACTGCCTTGTTTCCAAGGTTATGATATTTAGTCAGATCTCGTATGAACTCTATGCCATCATAATGTCTATGTTCTAATGCTTCAGCAAATACATCTTGAACATATTTTGCTTTTTCCCAAAAAGTTGATCCTATCTTTAAGTCTATGCCTAGAAGCATAACCGATGTAAAGTCTCCAATAATCCTATTTACATCTTCATGGAATGGATATCTATTAAATACTGTTGAGTTAATTGCTACTCTATCCTGATTACTCCAATATCCGAGAACTTGTGCATATGCTGTACAAAGTACTGCAGCTGGAGTAATACTACTTTCTTGGGCCTTTCTTTTAATTTGATTCCACTCTTCACGATTAAAAGACTTATAGCATCTATCAAAATGAGGTTCACCTACATTAGATGGATCTGTTTTGTATGGCAATACAGGCGCTTGTGGAAAACTATCAAGCTGCTTTATCCAATATTCTTTATCCTTCTTATATATTTCACTATTCTTAAAATCATTATAAGCAAGCATGTAATCCCTAAATGTACACTTTATTTCTGGCACGTTTAATTCTGGATTTTCATAATGCTTCATAATTTGATTGAATATCATTAATATACTTGCCCCGTCAGCTATAAGCATGTCTAAACCAAAGAACAGATAGTTGGTTTCATCAGTTATTCTAAACATTTTAAACTCGAATAACGGCCACTTATCAGTTTTAAAGACCTGATGAGATTTTTCTTCTCTTTCTTTTAATATATAAACTTCTTGATCTTTACTATCCATATGACGTAAATCAACAATTTCCATCTTATATTCAGGAATTTCATCAAGTATCTTTTGTTGTCCACTTGGAAGAATTACTGCACGCAGCATAGGATGACGAGATATAACTTTATTTATACTCTTATTAAATCTTTCTGCTTCCAGCTTTGTTTCATATTCTATATATACGTGAGTTGATACTCCTCCTAATTCGAACTTATCATCACGTCCCATTAAATATGCCATTTGTATACCTGTTAATGGGAATGGCTCATTTACTTTTTCTATATCTGGTATTATCTCTGGGTATACAACCTTTCCTATATTTGAAACACCTTTACTTAAAATTAACCTTGCTAATTTAGCAATAGTGTTTTCTTTTAAAAACTCTCTAAAATTAATTTCAACTCCAATTTCTTTATCAATCTTAGTTATTATCTGTACCATCATTACAGAATTTCCGCCTAGCTCAAAGAAACTATTATTTATACTAATTTGATCCACTTCTAATAAGTCCTGCCACATTGCTGTTAGTTTCACTTCGATTTCATTAGTAGGTGCAGCATACTCTTCCTCTGTTTCAACACTTACCTCTGGTTCAGGCAATTCCTTCCTATTTACCTTGCCATTAGCAGTTAATGGTATCTCATCAACCATTACAAAATATGATGGCACCATATAATCAGGTAACAATTCTACTATGTATTCTCGCAGCTCTGTTGTAGATATTTCTTTTTCCCCTACAATATATGCACAAAGATATTTTCTGCCATTATCATGAGTTCTATCTACTACTACTGAATTTCTAACACCTTCATATTCTAAAATACAGTTCTCAATCTCTCCTAATTCTAATCTATATCCATTAATCTTTATCTGTTGATCTTTACGACCAAAGAATTCAATATATCCTTCCTTGTGGAGGACACCATAATCTCCAGTTTTATATAGTCTTCCAAGCTCTTTATGGTTAATAAATGACTCTGTGGTTTTGTCTTCATCATTTAAATAACCTTCAGCTAAACCTAATCCCCCAATACACAATTCTCCCATGACTCCTATATGGCAGATTTGGTTTTCATAATTTAATACATAAAAAGATTGGTTTGACAACGGCATTCCATAAGGAATACTTTTCCACTCACGCCTTACTTCCTCAATAGGGTAGTATATAGACCATATAGATGCTTCTGTTGCTCCTCCTAAACTGATTACTTCCGCATCTGAAAATTGATTCTTTATTTTTTCTGGAAGTGTTAGTGGAATCCAGTCACCGCTTAATAATACTAATCGTAAACTATCGCTGTCACTGTAATTACTATATTCTACAGCTACTTCATTTTTATATGAAGATTGACGGTAATCAATTTCTACTTCATCCTTTATGCCGATACTATCTAATAACATATCCATGATTGCTGGAACTGAATTCCAAATAGTAATGCCATGCTTTTCGATTATCTCATTAATGTTTTTTACATCTCTCTGATCATTAATCATAATTAGTGCTGCACCACTAGATAATGCTCCAAAAATATCATATACAGATAAATCAAAACACATAGATGATAATCCAATAAACCTATCTTCTTCATTAACATTAAACTTATTATTGATATCAATAATTGTGTTTGCTGCTGCTTTATGTTTAATCACTACACCCTTTGGTCTTCCTGTACTTCCTGAAGTATAAATAACATATGCTATATCATCAGGATGGATGTTATTTTCTAATTTTCTGTCATCATATTTATATATTTCCTTTTCTTCATATGTTTCAGGCACTAACTGCATCTTTGCTCCCGCATTTTCCAAAATATAATCCCTTCTATCTTCAGGATGATCTGGATTAAGCGGTATATATGCTGCCCCTGCTTTTAAAATTCCTAAAATATTTACAATTGTCTCTATTCTTCTGTATGCCAATACTCCTATATAATCTCCTCTTATTACTCCATGTTCATTAAGGCATTTGGCAATTTGATTTGACTTCTTATCAAGTTCTTCGTAAGTTATGCTTTCATTTTCATAAATTACTGCTACATTTTCTGGATTCTCTGATACCTGTTCTACAAATATTCCGTGAAGGGTCTTTTCAGGTATTGCCTCACTTGTAGAATTATATTCCTGTACTATTTTTTGTTCTTCTTCACCTATAGTTAAACAATGACTCTCTTCACCTTGGACAATTTCTTCTAACATCCAAACATACTGCTCAAACATTTTTTCGATTATTGTTTTATCAAACAATTCCTCTGCATAGTCCCAAGTAACTGACAGTTCACCATTATCCTCCATAACCTGTACATCAATAAATACTTGTGGAGTCTGGCTGACACTGAATTTTATTTCACCTATCTCAGACCATCCAAATCGGCCTTCCTCAAAAAGAATACTAGAAAATACAATAGGAAGTACTGCTTTTCCTATACCTATATTTTTATAGCGTGAAATATCACGAATTACATCAATTCCGTCATAATTCCTATGTTCTAGAAGTTCCATAATTTCATTTTGGACTTTTATGCATCTATCCCATAGTGAATTATTGCTGTCAAAATGAACTTCAAGTGGTAAAACAGAAGTAAAATCACCAAGTATACTAGATACATCTTTATGAAATGGCAATGCATTGAAAGAGGTTAAGCTTATTGCAAAGTCTTTTTGATTACTCCAATTAGAGAGAACCTGCATAAAAGTAGTACATAATACTGAAGAAGCTGTAATTCTCTTTCCTTGTGCAATAGATTTTATTTTGGCCCATTGATTAGAGCTAAACCTTTTACCTATACGCTCATACCTTGGCTTTCTAATATTTTCAGGACTTGTTTTATATGGCAATGCTGGCGAATATGGAAAATCAGCAATCTTTTTCTGCCAGAAATCATGATCTCTTTTATAAATATCTGACTGTTTAAAATCGTTATAACTTATAACATAATCCCTAAAGGAAAATTCAGGAGTACATATTTTAGTATCAGGGCTTTTATAAAGATCTACTAAACTCTTTCCTATATTTAAGATGCTTGCTGCATCAGCTATAATTAAATCATAACTAACAAATAAATAGTTACGATCATCTGTTAATTTAAATGATTTGAATTCAAATAAAGGCCATTTATCAGTTTCAAAAACATAGTGGGACATTCTTTCTCTTTCTGAAGAGATTGCTTCCTGCTGCTCTGTTTTATTAAGATGCCTTAAGTCAACTTCTTCTATTTTATATTCCGGGACCTTTTCCAGAATTTTCTGACTCTTTGTTTTTGTAATAACAGCTCTCATCATAGGGTAAGCCTTAATGAGTTTTTGCAGACAGCTGTTAAGCAGAGATATTTCGTATTCTGTCTCGATTTCCTGATAAAAATGTGTACAAACGCCACCCATTTCAATATCTTCATTTCTTCCTATGAGATATGCTTCTTGAATACCTGTGAGTGGGAAAGGTTCATACATTTCCTTAGGATTTGGAATACACTCTGGGTATAGTTCATTGATTTTTTTGTTTGATTTTTTCAAAATAACTTTTTCTAATTCTCTAACTGATTGATTAGAAATAAAATCCGCAAAGTTTAAATCATAATTTAAAGCATTATTAACTTTTCCAACAATTCCCGCCATTGTTATAGAATGAAGTCCATAATCAAATAAATTATGGTCAATGCCTATATTTTCATAATGTAGTACTTCTCTACATATGTTAAGAAGTTTTTCTTGAAGATAACTTTCTGCCTTACTGCCTACATTCTCTGAAAGGTGTTTATCTATAAACACATCTAAATCTTCTTGTATCTCATCATAAATCCCACTATTGTATTCTTTAGCCAGCTTATATCTCTGAATTTTTCCGCTGCCAGTTTTAGGTATTTCTCTAACAGGGATAACTCGAGAAATTTCTATTCCCATTTTATAACTTAATTCATTTTTAATTTTTAATAAAAGAGATACAAACTCATCAATAGGTTCATTATTTTCTACAAAAATCACAGCTTTTTCTGACTGACTTTTTGAATCAAATATTCCACAAGCAGCAACTTTTCCAAATTCAATTTGTTCTATCCCTTCTGCAACTCTTTCTATATCATTTACATAAAAATTTTGGCCATTGACAATTATCATGTCCTTAGCTCTTCCTGTAATTGTAAGATGTCCATTTTCTAAAAAGCCGATATCGCCAGTAATTAACCATCCATCACTTGTAAAAGACCTAGCTGTTGCTTCTTCTGTATAGTAATTATTTATAATATTTTTTCCTGTTACCTGAACATGTCCAATACAATCATCACCTAATATATTTCCTGTATCATCAGATATTCTAACAAAACAATCCTTAATAGGTGTTCCAGAATTGACAAATATAGAACAATCCTCATCTCCTGGTTGACCATACTTAATTTTATCCCCTACTGCTAAAAAATTTCTATTAAGGCAATTATACTTCATATCTTCACTTGGAAGCGTACAAGTAATTCCTAAACAAGATTCGCTCATACCATATAAATTAGAAAGTACATTCTTTCTAATTCCAAATTTAGACAATACAGTCATAAACTGCTCTGACAAATCTCCAGATATAGGCTCTGCTGAAACCATAATAGTTCGTACATGTGAAAGATTCATATTTATTGTATTTGAATCAAAACAATTCAAAAATTGTCTAAATCCAATATTAGGTGAGATCATTATGGTTGCCTTATATTGATCTGCTTTTTCTAACCACAAAACAGGATTTTTAATAAATAAATTCTTTGACATTACCACATGATTTAAATCATAGGCCACAGGCAGTACATGAAAAAGAACTAAGCCTATTACATGTGTCAATGGCATCCAATTTAAAAATACATCTGATGAATTTACATCTAAATGAGAAGACATGGATTCAATAGCACATAAAATCTTTTCATTTGTTAGTACAATTCCTTTGGGCTCTCCTGTTGAACCAGATGAAAAAACAACAAATGCTGTATCACTTATATCTCCACAAGCTATTTCACCAATTCCGTTGCTCACTAGAATATCCTTATCTAATAAAGTATTCTGTTTTATTTCATCAGCAATATCACCACAATTTTCATTATTTAATATATCTACAATGCTTTTTAATTGTTCTTTTGTTGAAATTAGTTTAGGTTTTTGTAGTATTTTCCAGACTCTCGAAACTTGCATTATATTTTCATGTGTGTTATTACAAGATAATGGTACTGAAACCATTCCACCCAAAATACACGCCCAAGAAAAATAAATAAAATCTTCTTCTCTTTCAACTTGAAAAAGTACTTCATCTCCTTTTTTAAATCCCTGCACCTGTAAATTGAATAATACTTTCTGGCTTGTAGTAAACAAATCTTGATATGAAATGAATTTCTCTTTTTTCTCATCATCAATTACCGTAAATCCCCTATGACTAACACTTACCTTATCTTGTAAAACTTTGCTTAAAGATTTTTTAGTTAACACAATATCTTCACTCCCCGAGTTTTCATAGATTATATTTATGACTTATTTAATTATTCTAAAGGTTTTAAACCACCTTCAATAGTATGAAGGTAAATTTGCCTTTCATTTAATTTGAAGTATTTTTCAATTTTTCTAAAACTCATTTCACCAATTGAACACAAGCCAACATTTACCAATTCTGCTGCCTGAGTCAAAGCAGAAATCATTATTCCAGCATCAAGACATGCATAAAAATAACCATCAGATTTATATTTAGCCATATTAGCATCCACATTATAAATTAAATACACTGAAAAAGCTGATGATTTAAAAATATCTTTGTTAAAGAAAAGATGAGCTTCTTCACTAATTATTGAATGATCATTTACTAGTTGAATACAATTTTCATTTGGATTATAATAATAAATACCTTGGTTAATATTTTCTATACGATCTTTCTTTATGTATAAGAAAACATCAATAGGATAAAGTCCACCAGCACTCGCATAATAATATCTTGTTTCATTTTCATTTCTTATTTGTTTAAAAATAGATATCATTTTAGAAAAATCATCAAAAGAAATTTTATTTTCCTCATCAAACTTACGATATGATTTTCGATCAGCTATATTTTCTGGAAATTCAAAATTATCATTAAAATATATTTTTTTATCTATGCTGGCTTCAAAAGTTCTATTTAATTGTTTTTTCTTAAACTCCTTAAGTGCATTAGCATCATATAATAGTTCATCACCATATTCTGTTTCAAATATACGGCTTTGAGGAAAAAATACCTCTTGTGGAGTTAATAAATTTGATACAAGAATTCTCTTTTTTATTAAATCCTTTATTAATAAATTCAGCCTCTTTTGATCTACTTCTGGAAATTCATTAAGCAAATTATTAACTTCAATTCCCCTTTGGGTTAAAAAAAAGAACTCAGGAAACAAATTCATCGCAAACTCATCATAAAGAAACATTTCTATTTTGAGCTTGTTATCAAGTATTTCCCAAAAAACAGAGGGAGACCAATAAATTTTCTTACTAATTTTTCTTTTAATTTCATTATTTTTAATATTAATCATAATTATTCCTCCAATTCTATCTTCTTAAATTCAAGTTTTCAATAAAAATTAGAAATATAATAAAATCTTTTTTATATTAATTAATATTGTTAACTAATCGATAATTAATCAAATCGGTAACCTTTTCCACATACTCGACAATAAAAAAATGTCCTCCATCAAAACTATAGGTTTTACTTTCTTTTTCTGTTAACTCACACCATTTTAGAACTTTATCTATCTCAATATTATCTTTGTTTCCATAAAGCACTGTGAAATCACAATCCAATTTATCCTTTCTTTCTCTCCAAACATAGTTTTCAGTAATTTTATAATCAGATTTTATAATTGGCAGATAAAAATCAAAAATTTCTTTATTTTCACAAAGCTCTTTTGGTATTCCCCCCAATTTTATAATTTCATTTTTGAAACTATTCATAGGTAATTTATGTAGAAAAAAATGCCTATCTTGTAGAATATGAGGAGCCTCTTGAGCTGCAATGAAAATGTGCGCAGGGCTTGTATGATGTTCCTCCTTTATTTTACAGGCTAATTCATACACAAGCCAACCGCCCATACTATGTCCAAAAAAAGCGTATGGACCTTTATCTAAATAATCTTTTATTGAATTATAAACATCATCTACTGCATCATTAAAACAATTATATAAATCAGAACCAAACCGCGTTCCTCTGCCAGATAACTCAACATTATGAAGTATAATACACTCATTCAAATATTTTTTCCATCCAGAATACATCTGAGAAGATCCCCCTGCACATGGCAAGCAGAATAATCTTATATTTTCCATTGTTTCACCTTCACTCTATTTTTATCATTTATCATATTATTAAATTCCCCACCAATTAAAGTAGATTAGTCTAAGTGATAAACACCTTAGACTAAAAGTTATTACCATCTCTCTTAAGCGACTCACCAAACATTGCTGGAAACCCTTGTTCAATCTTAAATATAATTTCTCTACTATCACTTTTTACTGGAACATTCTATTGACAATAAAAACATATTTTATAATACTACTTCTAGCAATATTACAACTTTACTTTGCTAATTCATGAAATTTTAAAGCTATTGACGGTTAAGCATTTTTCCAATACCTCCCATCACATACACTTCGCTTCCCAGATTATATTCGTGTATATCATTTCACTATTCTTATAAATTAGCATAATTTTTTATTGTCTAGAGATGGCGGTTTTAATCACACTATTAACGCTTAAATTACCTTTTTTATTATTAAATCCTCAATCATTTTTTCCAATTTTTCAAGTCTCTCTTCAAAGGATTTCAACTGATCACTAATTGGATCAGGGAGAGATACTTGATCTAAATCTATACTTATTTTTTCACAAAGTTTATTTTTTTTTCTTTTTCTCTTAATGATACGTCCAGGAATACCTACAACTGTTGAGTTATCCGGAACCTCTTTTAAAACGACAGCTCCAGCCCCAATTTTCGAATTATTCCCAACCCTAAATGGCCCTAAAACTTTTGCACCAGAACTAATAACCACATTATTTCCTATTGTTGGATGCCTTTTCCCAGTTTCTTTTCCTGTTCCTCCTATAGTAGCCCCCTGATATATTGTCACATTATTACCTATTTCAGCTGTTTCACCAATTACAACACCAATTCCATGATCAATAAAAACTCCTTTTCCGATTTTAGCGCCTGGATGTATTTCGATACCTGTAACAAATCTGTTAATCATTGATATTATTCTAGCTAATAGTTTAAATCGCAATCTGTATAGCTTATGTGCTATGCGATGTAAAATTATCGAATGGAATCCTGGATAGCATAAAATAGCTTCCAAGATATTTCTCGCTGCCGGATCCCTATCAAGTATAGCTTTAAGATCTTCTTTCATTACTCTTCACCTCAACAATTATATCTTCATTAAATTACACGCAGAAAAAGTTTACATCATCACACAATTTGGCCATAATTTTTAGAATTTGCATCCACACAGTCAAATTTGTATGTCCCAGCTTAAAATTTATTACCTTGAATACAAATTCTGTCATAAGATTACCCCCATTAATACAAAATTAATAATTGACTAATAACAAAAAGTACAGTGACATTAATTTGTGTTTTTCCTATAAATATCTATAATCTTAATTACTCAACTAATCATTAATTTAATCTTATTATTAATTTATATAAAGATAACAATCACATATTATCACTCTAAAGAAAAATTTAAATAGAATTTTCACTAAATGTATAAAATCTAACACAAAAAGAAAATAATTTGAAGTATATCAGCTTATTTTGAAGTATAATTATTTTTATGCAAAAATTTATACATTTAATGAAAATAGTATTGAATTTTTACTATATGTGTATGAAAGTTATAGTATGATTTTAGTATGCCAAGATAATAAAAAAAATCATTACAAATTTCAAATTTCGTATGCTATATACTTAAAAGCCGTATTTGTGAGTGTATTTTTTAACTTTTTTTAATATTTTTTTACTAAGATAGACTTTACCATCACGACTATTAACTTTTTTCCTCTCCCTCGTCATAGGGCAAACCCTTGCTATATACTTGGAAATAGCAATCTACACTATTGGCTCTCACCTGTTAGATTGCTATCATACTGCGCGTACAACAAATAACCCGCAGAGGTAAATTCCTCCACGGGTAACATAATTAACTTATTCAATATATTAGTTACACACGTATTCATAAATAAAAAGTAAATTTTTATACATTATATAGGCTGTTGAATAAACAGAATTTGTTGTAGTTTTTGAATAAAGATTGATTAGAACACCTTTGGAAAATGGCTTAAAACCATAATAATAATTTTATATTTTTTAACAAAGTTTGATCAAAACATATCTTAAACATAAGAATTTAATAAAAATTTTTATAATAAAGTTTAACCAAAACTAATTAATTTTTACCTAGTTAAGCCATTTATAAAAAGTTACCTATTAATTTTATAATGTATTTTGATCAAACTTTACAAATGATCGATTTTTATTATAAGTAATCAAACTTTGTTACAAATCTACATTTACTTTATTTCTTTTAGCCATCTGGTCATCTCCTAAAGAAAAAAGGGCTAGACATTTCTAATTCACTTGAAATATCTAGCTTTATATGCTTTATTATTAAAGTTAATCTTTTTTTAAAGGGTTATACTTTTTTTAAAAGCTACATAAATTGTTTTAAATTATGAATTATTCTACTGTTACTGATTTAGCTAAGTTTCTTGGCTTGTCTATATCGCAACCTTTATTTCTAGCTGTATAGTAAGCTAAAAGTTGTAATGCAACTACAGCAACTATTGGTGAAACTAAGTTAAGAAGTTCTGGAATTCTAATTACTTTATCGAAAATTGATTCATCTAATACATCATTTTCGTAAGCAATTGCAATTACTTCTGCTCCTCTAGCTTTAACTTCAACTATATTACTTACCATCTTTTCTCTTAATGATTTTTGAGTTAATAATGCTATTACTTTAGTTCCTTCTTCAATTAAAGCAATTGTTCCATGTTTTAATTCTCCACCAGCATATGCTTCTGAATGGATATATGAAATTTCTTTAAGCTTTAACGATGCTTCTATAGATAATGCATAGTCCGCACCTCTACCTAAATAGAATACATCTGTTTCATCAGTTAAAAGATTTGCAATTTCTTCTACTTCACTTGCTTTATCTAAAATTACTTGAACTTTTTCAGGTACTAATAATAATGCTTCTTTTAATTCTTTTTCTAATTCCTTAGTCATTAATCCCTTTAATTCACTGAAATACATTGCCATCATATACATAACAACAACTTGTGTTGTATATGCTTTAGTAGAAGCTACTGCAATTTCTGGACCTGCCATTGTATATAGTACGTCGTCAGCTTCTCTAGAAATTGTACTTCCTACAACATTTGTTATAGCTAAAGTTTTAGCTCCAGCTTTCTTACAATCTCTAAGAACCGCTAATGTATCAGCAGTTTCTCCTGATTGGCTTAATGTTATTACAAGGGATTTATCAGTTACTAATGGGTCTTTATATCTAAATTCTGATGCTATATCAACTTCAACTGGAATTCTTGCTAATTTTTCAATTGCTACTCTTCCCATAAGTCCTGCATTATATGCAGTTCCACAAGCTACTATAAAGATTCTATCTATATTATTAAGATCCTCTTTTGATAACTTAAAGTCTCCAAAAGTGATATCATGGCTCATTGACAATCTTGATGCCATTGTATCTCTAATAGCTTTTGGTTGTTCGTTGATTTCCTTTAACATGAATGAATCATATCCACCCTTTTCAGCAGCATCTTCATTCCAAGTTACTTTGAAAACATCTTTCTTTATTTCACTTCCATCAGCGCTTAAAATTTTAGCGCCATCTTTGCTTATAACAACAAATTCTCTATCTTCTAAAAGATAGATATCTCTTGTATAGCTTATTATCGCTGGAATATCTGAAGCAATAAATGTTTCATCTTGTCCTAAACCAACAATTAGCGGACTATCTTTTCTTACTGCAATTAGCTTGTCCGGTTCTGCTCCAGTTACTACACCTAGGGCATAACTTCCTTCTAATCTTTCAGTAGCTTTAACTACTGCTTTAAAAAGATCTCCTTCATAATAGTAATGAATCAAATTTGGTATTACTTCAGTATCTGTTTGAGATACAAATTCGTATCCTTCTCCTTTAAGCCATTGTCTAAGTTCTAGATAGTTTTCTATAATTCCGTTATGAACTACAGTAATATCTCCCTTTGAACTTTGGTGTGGATGTGAATTAATATCTGATGGCTCTCCATGAGTTGCCCATCTAGTATGACCGATACCAAGTGTTCCTTCAGCTTTGCCTTGTCCTAAATTATCAGTTAAGTTAGTAAGACGACCTTTATGCTTTTCGATACTTACTTTACCATCATTAACAACTGCAATACCCGCTGAATCATATCCTCTATACTCTAACTTTGATAATCCATCTACTAAAAAAGATTTTGCTGATCTACTTCCTAAATATCCAACTATTCCGCACATATTTATTCTTCCTCTCTTTTTTCATATAATATTTAATTTTAATTCTTCTTTTAACTTCATTCCTAGCACAATTATAAAAGGGCATAGTAATCCTAGAAATTAAAATTAAAACAAAGGTTTTAACACCAGACTGAATTTGTCCTGTGAATCACTTCACAGTTTTACCAGTCGTTTACGGTAGTGCGATACCGTGGGGCACCCGCCGAAGTTTCGATACTCCCCAACCTCGTCGACGTAAATGAAACTCCAAATCTTCGATTTGGATAGTTGAATTTACTCAGCGAACGAACGTGAGTCGAGTTTCCTTTAAAAAGATTTCATTAGCTATTCGCGTAGCTTATATCAAAGCTTACTATTAACTAAATTCCTTTTATAAAAACCAACCCTGTAAAAATTCACTTTCAACTAAATTCCACTTAGTCCTGGCGCTTTTTATTGATTTTAAGAATTTCTTTCTTCTCCATTCATCACCTCTGTTTTCTTTATTTATGCCTCTTTGACTATTTTATCATATTATTTTCAATTGTCTATATTTATATATATATTTTATTATTACTTTTTGGTTACAAAATCATCTTCAGATAATTAATTATTAATATGTTAAATCACTAAAAATTATTAATAAAATATTTAAGGTGGATAATTATCCACCTTAAATGAGCTTTCTATATTGCTAAAACGTCATTATATGCCTTTTCTATCTTTTCTAATAAGTCATTATCATCGATATTAGCAACTTCTGCTATAGCTCCTTTTACGCCCTTTTCTTTTATTAATTCTTGTAGTTTTACACTTTGTGTATCTTCTTGATTATTGTAGTGTAATGCTGCACCTACTCCTAGTAATAAATTGTCAACGCTTAAGTCAAATCCTCTAGCAGTCATTAATGGTTTTATTAATCTGTCGCTATCACTTAATTTTCTAAGTGGTTCTCTTCCAACTCTTGATACATCATCTTTTAAGTAAGGATTTTTGAATCTTCCAATAATCTTATCTATATATTTGAAGTGAGCTTCTTTATCAAATTTATGCTTTTCTACTAAGCCCATTCCACTTTCTGTCATTGCTTTCTTAACAACATTATATATTTTTTCATCAGCTATACTTTCATCTATTGTTCCATAACCTTTTAAATTTCCTATATATGCTGTAATTGCATGACCAGTATTTAATGTGAATAGCTTTCTTTCTATATAAGCCATTAAATTATCTGCTAAATTCATTCCTTCAATTGCTGGAATACTTCCTTTGAATGCTTTTTCTTCAACATTCCATTCATAGAATTTTTCAACTACTACATCTAGAATATTTTCACTCTTAACTGGTGGAACAATTCTATCTACAGAGCAATCTGGGAATCCAACAAATTCTTCTAAATAAGCTTTTTCTTCTTCGCTTAGGCATTTTTCAACTTCTGCTTTTAATTGAGAACTTGCTTTTATTGCATTTTCACATGCAATTATATTTAATGGTGTTTTGATTCCTGCTTCTTTTCTAAGTTGTATTCCTTTAGCTATTGTTGGAGCTATTCTTGGTAATACAACAAGACCTACTGCTGTTGTTATAATTTCAGCTTCTTTTATTTCATCTAAAATTTCATCGTTTATAGAAATAACTCCGCTTATGTTTTCAACTACTATTTCTTCACAATTTACATCCATTACATGTATTGTGTATTTTTTATCTTCATTGATTTTATCAATTACTTCTTTATTTACATCAGCAAATACTACGTGATATCCTGCTTTTGAAAGTAATGCACCTATGAATCCTCTTCCTATGTTTCCTGCACCGAATTGAATTGCTTTCATATTACATTTCTCCTTCTTCTATAATCTCCATTATTTCTTCTGGTGTCTTTGCTTTTCTAAGTCTTTCAACATTTTCTTCATATTGAATAGTTAAAGCTATCTTTGATAATATCTCCATATGTTCATCGCCTTTTCCTGCTATTCCTATTACTATATAAGCAGTATTGCCTTCACCAAAATCTACACCATTAGGATATTGAGCTATAACTATTCCTGTTTCAAGTATTTCTTTCTTGTATTCATTCATACCATGAGGAATAGCAACACCATTTCCCATGTAAGTTGTAACTTCTTCTTCTCTAGCTTTCATTCCCTCTATATAATTGTCTTTAACGTATCCCCCATTAATTAAAAGTTTACCAACTCTTTCTATCGCCTTGTCCTTAGATTCTGACGCAACATTTAATACTATTCCTTCTTTTACTAAAATTCCTTTTTCCATTAGTCTTCCTCCTCGTTATTTATAATATTAATTAAATAATCTCTAATATCTATAGTGTTACTTAGTCTTAGCATTTCAACAAATTCTTTCTTTTCTATTAATGAAACACTTATTTTTCCAAGAATCTTAAGTATATAATTACTTTCAGTATTTCTTGCAAACATTACTATAAAGGTATCTACATCTTCTGTGGAAAATCCTATACTCTTCATAGATAAAGGTTTATTTATTCTATACACTCCTACAAATGGAGCAGTTATTGTATCACTTCTTGTGTGTATAAGGGCTACATGAGTTCCCGGAATTACAACATTTCCATTTTCCTCTCTCTTAAATATAAGATCCCTTATTACTTCTTTATCTGTTCCAATATCAATCTTGTGAATATCATCTACTATATAATTTATTAGATTAATAAATGAATCACTATCTGATTTTTTTAGCTGAAAATTCTTAACCATCGTATTGGCTAATTCATATTCGTGATTTGTCACTGTATTGTCTTTTGTTTGAGCAAATAATTCTAGTTCTCTTTCATTATTACTAGCTTTAAAGTTAGAAATAAAATTACTTATATTCTCTATATCTACTTCAGTCATAAAGTGAGAAACAACAATCAGGTTATGCTTTGTTTTCAAGTTCACAGGAACAGTGGATAGGATCAAATCATATTTATTTTTATCAATTATACTATTAATGTCATGTAAGGATACTACATCAATAACATTGATTTCATTAAATATCGACTTTACTTTACTACAAAGTATTCTTGCAGTACCTATGCCACTTGGACATAAAACAAGTGCTTTTATATTCTTTGACATCGCCTGTTGCTTTTGTACTGCAACAGCAATATGCATTGTTATATATCCAACCTCTTCTGGAGGAATCTTAAAATTGTACCTAGAGAATATTAATCTGCAAGTATTTTTTATAATTTTATATAACTCTGAATAATGTTCTTTTATTTCATTAATCAAAGGATTTATAACTTTCAATCCTAAATTTAACATATAAAATGTTTGTTTAAAATGCTGAGTCAAATCCCTTATTAGCTGCTCATCTTTAGTAATATCTACATATATTTTTGTTGATATTTCCTCTGTAACCTCTTTAGCAATATTCTCATAATTAATGTCTGATTCTATAAGATGCTTATTGTTAAAAAAGTATTTGTAATCACTTAAATATAAACATAAGTAAACAAGTTCATCTTCACATATATCTATATTATTCTTTTGCAGAACACTACCTAAATATTGTATTTTTTTATATTCCTCTAAAGATAATATACTATTTTTAATCTCTTGAGGTAAATATATAATTTCTCCATTCTTTGTCTTTTTTATAGATAGCAATACTTGGATAAACAAACTAAAGTATTTGACATCATTTCCTTTAAGATAATCAAAATCTATATCTTTTAATATATCCTTTACTAATTGGATAGCCTCATTCCCAAAAACAATGTTAAACAAAGTTTTAACTATCGGATCAACCTTTTCATCATAAAGAAATGCTATTAAATCTTCAAAAGGTTTAAAATCAAAGAATAGCTCCACTAATGCATTTCTCTTATTCCACTCTGACCCTTGAATACTTATCCCATAGCTACGTTTTCTAATCACGCATAAATTCTTAGATATTAGTCTTTCTTCAATGTTGTCTATATCAAGGCTTATACTTCCCATTACAACATTGAACTTATGACAAAAGTACGAAGCTTTTAGTGGCTCATTACTAACTAATAATTCACATATGATAACTATTTGTCTCTGTTCTTTACTTAATAGCCAAGGAATCGGAACCATATCTAATGATTTCTTTATCTCCTCTATATTTTCTTTATTACCTGAAATACTTAAATTCATATTTTCGTCATTAAATATAGTTATACTATTCTTCTTCAATCTTTTATTAATAGAAGAAAGTTCTCTTAAAATAGTTCTCTCACTTATGTCAAGATCTTTATGAAGCCGTTTTATATTAAAAGTTCCTTCATTTAATACTGTACTTAATATGAATTGTTGTCTAGGCGTTAAATTATTCATAATATCTCACCTGATTTATCTATTATTTTGTATATATTGATAGACTGATCATATCTATAACAATTAATTTTAACTTCAAGTAGAATCTTCAGATGTCATTAGATTTTGAATTTATTAAATTCTTTTAAACATAGATTTTCCTATTAAAGAAGATACCATACACACATCTTAAATAAAACTACTAATTTAAAGTTAATAACCCGTTGTATCATAAACGTTATCATCAGAGCTACCAGTTTATCCAAAGTTCAAGCTGGAAGTCACTTTGTCTAAATAAAGTTTTATATAATAAAACCTCCTATTTAATTACTATAAATTATTGCTTCTTTCAATATATATATTACCCTATATGAAACATCCTTTCAATTCAAACAAGTTCAAAACTGTGATACATTTCTAATGACAAATTTAAAGTTTGACTATCATCCACTCTCATCTCTATTATTTATCAAATTTAAAAATGGCATTGGTAAATCAGTCCGTTTACCAATGCCTGTAAGTTATATTACTAAATTCTACTCTAGTTAATAATATCTTATTATTTTAATGTGTTAATAAACTCATCATACTTAGAACGATCTAAGAAGTTCTTAACTGTAATTATATTAGCAGTTCTAGCTGATTTTCTTGCTCTTTCAACTAAGTTTTCTTGAGTGAATACAACATCTGCTTCTTGTGGAATGCTATCAACTGATGAATGCTTAACTCCAACATCAGTAATTCCAGCATCTTTTAATGCTTTTTTAAGAATAGATTCTCCCATTGCAGAAGATCCCATACCTGCATCACAAGCAAAAACTATTAATTTAACATCTGCTTTTGATACATTAGCCGCAGTTTCTGAAGCTTTTGCGCCTTTACTTTCTGCTTTCATATCTTTCATCTTAGCTTGAGCTTCATCAATGTCTTGTTCTCCATTATCTTTTGATGCCTTAAGAATTATTGAACCAACTAAGAACGATACAATTGCACCTACAACAACTCCTGCTAAAACAGATACATAGCTACCTTTTGGTGTCATAGCAAGTACTGCAAATATACTACCTGGTGAAGCTGGTGCTGCAAGTCCAGCATGAGTTAATACAAAAGTTAAATCTGCACATATTCCACCAGCTATTGCTGCTAATATTAATGCTGGTTTCATTAAAATGTAAGGGAAATATATTTCATGTATTCCTCCAAGGAAGTGAATTATTATAGCTCCTGGAGCTGATTGTTTTGCATTTCCTTTACCATAGAAAGTGTAAGCTAAAAGTATACCAAGACCTGGACCTGGATTTGCTTCAAGTAAGAAGAATATTGACTTACCAACTTCTTGTGCTTGTTGTATTCCAAGTGGAGATAATATTCCATGATTAATTGCATTATTCAAGAATAATACTTTAGCTGGTTCAATGAATATATCTATTAGAGGTAAAAGTCCCATATTTGTAACTATAGTAGCTAAACTTCCTAATGTGTTTGAAAAAGCTGTAACTACTGGTTCAATACAAGTATAACCTATAAGTGCTACGATTCCTCCAAAAATTCCAGATGAGAAGTTATTAACAAGCATTTCAAAACCTGTTGGAACTTTTCCTTCTAGGAATTGGTCAACTTTTTTAATTACAAATCCACCGAATGGTCCCATGATCATTGCTCCTAAGAACATTGGGATAGAAGCACCAATTACAACTCCTGTTGTTGCTATTGCACCAACTACTGCTCCTCTTTGACCATATACCATCTTACCACCTGTATATCCAATAAGTAATGGTAATAAGTAACTTAACATAGGGCCTACCATTTTACCGAAATATTCATTTGGAATCCATCCTGTTGGAATGAATAAAGCTGTAATTAAACCCCAAGCAATAAATGCACCAATGTTAGGTAATACCATACCGCTTAAAAAACTACCTAATCTTTGCACGCTTCCTTTAAGAGACGATTTGTTAGTTTCCATAATAAAACCTCCATCTATTTTTATTTATATAATTTATTATTAGTTCTTTCATTTACTATCTTAAACTATGAAGAATACCTTTTCAATTTAAACAACTTCAAATTTGAGTTACGTTTTCAATGACAAATTTAAAGTTAATGTTAAACTGTTGAAAATACATGGTTATAGCCTAAAATGATCGAAAAGAAAGCATACTTTTATTATCTTTACAAAACAAAAAAATATACTTAGTAAGTGTTTTTAACCTATTAAGTATATTAAATATTACAATAATCCTTATCTATTGTCTTCAATTTATCAATAGTTTATAATTTACTAATATACCACCTCAGGAAGGATTTGTTTTAATATGGAAAAAGAAAATTTATTTAAAGTTGCAGATTCCTTAATTAACTTTTTATGGATTATTCAAAGTAATATATTCAAAGTACAAGATATATCTAAAATTTTTCAATCATTACATGAAAATAATAAACAATGCTGCTCTGATTTTTCTATTCCTCCTTCACACGCCAGAGTTATATTCTATCTTTTTCACAGTAATTCATCTCCTATTTCTCAAATAGCAGATAATATAGGTATATCAAAATCTAATATGACTCCAATTATAGACAACCTTATTAATTATGAATTAGTTAATAGATATCCAGATCCTAATGATAGAAGGATTCTTAGAGTTGAACTAACACCAAAAGCTTATGATTTACTGAATTCTCTTCGTAATGCCATCTGTAGCTCTTTCGCTGAAAAAATTTCTTCTCTTTCTGATGATGAAGTAATTACGTTAGATGATTCCATAATAAACCTTATAAATATATTAAAAAAATTAAAATAACACTTACCTAATCACTTGCTTACATAAAGGATATTTTTTAAATTATAATATCTCGATTAATTCTATTTCTTTCATTTCACCAAATTTAATCGAATTATTCCTCTAATCAGAAGCATTAAAAAAGGATGATTATATAAATCACCCTTTTTCATCAACTTTTATATATAACTTATCTCTGTAATTTTTTATTTCTCCATTGCTTCTCTAAATGACTCTATTAAATCATCTATATCTTCTAACCCTACGGATACTCTTATCAATGTATCTGTTATTCCAAGCTCTTCTCTTTCTTCTTTTGGAATTGAAGCATGACTCATCTTAGCTGGATATGAAACTATAGTTTCAACACTACCCAAGCTAACAGCTACCGCTACATTCTTTACATTATTTAAAAATATTTTTGTTCTTTCAAATGTTTTGAATTTAAATGATAATACAGCACCTGCTCCATCGGCTTGTTCTAAATGTAGTTCTCTTCCCTCCATAGAAGGTAATCCAAGATAATATACCTTTTCAACTTCTTCTCTTGATTCAAGCCATTCTGCTAGCTTTTGAGCACTTTTTTGAAGTGCATCTAGTCTAACTTTTAATGTTTTGATACCTCTAACCAAAAGCCACGAGTCTTGTGGTCCAAGTACTGCCCCAAAAGTATTTTGTATTTGATACACCCTATCTCCCAATTCCTTTGTTTTAGTTACAACAAGACCTGCTATAACATCACTATGCCCTCCAAGAAATTTAGTTGCACTGTGAACAACAATATCTACTCCTAGTTCAATAGGTCTTTGCAGGTATGGTGACATAAATGTATTATCCACTATAGTTATTGCCCCATTTTCTTTAGCTAATTTGCTAGCTGTTCTTAAATCTATAACTTTTAGCAGCGGATTTGAAGGTGTCTCTAAATAAAGCCCTTTAGTATTTTCTTTAAATGCTTTTTCTATCTCTTCAATATTTGATGCATCTACAAAAGTGAATTCTATATTGAATCTTGAGAATAATTTTGTAGTAGCTCTATATGTCCCCCCATATACATCTCCACATATTATAATATGATCTCCTGCAGAGAATATCGATAATACTGAGCAAATAGCTGCCATTCCTGATGCAAATGCAAATCCGCACTCACCACCTTCAAGTTCTGCAATTAATTTCTCTACTACATCTCTAGTTGGATTACCTGATCTTGCATAATCATATTTTCCGAAGTTTTCTATATCAAATTGGTGAAATGTTGATGTCTGATATATTGGAGTGCTTACTGACCCTGTTGTAGGATCTATATCCCCACTTGCATGTATTAATTTAGTTCCAAAATTCATATTTAACGCCCCATTCTATTTTTTATTATAAATTCTATTTTCCTATAGCACTTTCTAGATCATTTAACAAATCTTCTACATTTTCTATTCCTACTGATAGCCTAAGTAGATACTCATCTACTCCAAGTCTTTGCTTAATTTCTTCCGGTATCTCTGAATGTGTTTGAGTAAATGGATATGTTATTAGTGTCTCCACTCCCCCTAAGCTCTCTGCAAATCTTATTACTTTAACTCTTTCTAAAATCTTGGCAACTAATTCTTTTTCTTTTACTCTAAACGATAATGTTGCCCCAAAACCTGTCGATTGTTTCTTATTTAATTCATATCCTTCAAAACCTTCTAGACCCACGTAATACACCTTTTCTACTTTAGGATTACCTTCTAAAAACTTAGCTATCTTAAGTGTATTCTCTTGTGACCTTTCCAACCTTATATGTAAAGTCTTTATACCCCTTAAAATTAACCATGAATCAAAGGGAGATAAGGTCGCTCCTGTTGACATGTGAATTCTTCTTAATTTTTCTAATATTTCTTCATCATTTGCTACTATGAACCCTGCAAGTAAATCATGATGCCCACCTAAAAACTTTGTTCCACTGTGAACTACTAAATCTGCTCCTAGTTCTAGTGGTCTTTGATAGTACGGAGTTAAGAAAGTATTATCCACAATTAACAGTAACTTATTTGCTTTTGTTATTTCTGCAACTGCTTTTATATCTGTTACTTTCATCATAGGGTTAGATGGAGTTTCTATAAGTATTGCCTTTGTATTTTCTTTTATAGAATTCAATATATTTTTAGTAATTGTAGTATCAACAAAGGTAGCTTCTAATCCAAAATCCCTAAAAATATCATCAAACAATCTATATGTCCCACCATATAAATCATCAGATAAGATTATATGATCTCCAGACTTAAATAAATGTATACAGGCTGTAATTGCTGCAACTCCTGAAGAAAACCCTATCGCTGATTTTCCGCCTTCTAAAACAGCTAATGTTTTTTCAGCTTCTTCTCTAGTTGGATTTTGAGCTCTTGCATAATCATATCCTGTGCTATTATTAAGGCCATGATGTTTAAATGTGGCAGACTGATATATTGGAAAACTTATAGCACCTGTTTCTTTATCTCCACCTGATACTCCACTGACTGCAATTGTTTCAAAAGATTTTTTTAAAGTCATTATTTTGCCTCCTTAAATTTGCTTTGCTTAATGAATTACTTATTGCTAATACCAGAGATAATATTAATAAAAAAAGCCACTTCCAAAACAAGAAGTGACTTTATAGTCATATTATAAGTTCTACAAAAACTTAATTCCTCTCATTTTTCAAGATATTCTCTTGCAGGATTTAGCACCAACGAAAAAATTTATATATAAAATCTTTCAGGTTGCCGGGCTTCAAAGGGCCAGTCCCTCCACCGCTCTTAATAAGATTAACTTATCCAGATATTTTTTTGTTAATACTAATTATACATAGTTACAGAAACTTGTCAACAATTATTAGTAAAAATATCGACTTTCTATGTAATTAAATTATGAAAGTTTCATTCCTACCTTAAGACTTCTTCTAAATAAAAAACAGATAGATATTTTAATTCTTAATAAAATATCTATCTTCACAAATTTAACCTTCATAACACTAATCATATTTTGCATATACATTTTAAATAATACAATTCATTCTTTATAGAATATATAATTTTTACTATTCACTAGTTTAAGGTGAACTTCGATGAATTAAACTTCTTTAGGATATATGTGTTTTATTTTTTATCTACTACTTTTTCATACTGCTTACTCATATCTTAAGGCTTCAATCGGATCAAGGCTAGCCGCTTTTTTAGCTGGATAATATCCAAAGAACACACCAATCGCCATTGAAAAAGTAAAGCTTATTAAAATTGTTGGAATAGATATTGATATTGGTGATTTTAATACTATACATGCAATTATTCCCATCCCAATTCCAAGTATTATACCAATTGTTCCACCAATGGTGCATATTATAACTGATTCAATTATAAATTGCATCTTTATGTGACTACTTTTAGCACCGAGAGCCTTTCTTGTTCCTATCTCTCTTGTTCTCTCTGTAACAGATACGAGCATTATATTCATTACTCCTATTCCTCCTACAAGTAATGCTATAGCTGCAATTACAGATATCCCCATAGATATCATACCAAGCACTGATGTTATTTCTGCCGCATCAGCTTCATTATTCTGAACCATTAATGTCCAATTCTTATTATTCTTGTACATCTTATTCCCATACTTTTGCATATCGCTAACTAATTTCCCTTTGTCTATCCCCATTTTAGGGACTACAGTAAAATACTCAAAGTTTTTATTTTTTTGTAGTGCTTTTTCAGTTGTTATAGGGATATATAAAGAAGTTCTTCTGTCCTTTTCTGATGTAGAACCTTCACCCATTCCAAATAATGATGAATTTTCATATTGATATACACCAGCTATAACATATGTCTGAATATCATCATTTGCATAGACTTTAATTTCTTTACCTAACGGATCAGTTCTTCCCTTAAAGATATTATTAACAAGCTTATCAGAAACTATAGCGACTTTAGAATTTGCTTTAACATCCCTATCAGTGATAAATCTTCCACTAATTAGTTTCAAGTTTTTAACCTGTTTGTATCCTTCATTTACTCCTGTGGTGCTTACATTTGCATAAGAATATCCGTCTTTTACTTTTCCTTGTCCTAATTGTTCCTGTACACTTATATTATTAATTTTATCTTTAAATACTTCATTAAATGAATTTATCTGTTCCATTGTTATAAGATCACTATCTTCTGGCTGTTTACTAGTCCCATTCCCACTAGCAGTTCCGTCTTCTTTTTTTACCGCTATACCAATATCTATATTATTTGCACCCATTTTATCCATTTGAGATGATACGGTGGATGTAATTGCAGTTCCAATAGAAACAATCCCTATAACAGATGATATTCCTATTATAATTCCGAGCATAGTTAATAACGAACGCATTTTGCTTGATTTTATACCTGCTATCGCAAGTGCTATATTCTCTTTTATAAACATAACTTTTCACCATTTTGAAACCTTCTAGTATATTTGTCGTTATGTTCTTCTGATACTATTTTCCCATCCTTCAATGTTATGATTCTCTCTGTTTCTCCTGCAAGTTCATAATTATGAGTTATAAAGACAATTGTCTTCTTCTCCATTTCATGTACCTTATGAAATAAATCCATAACTAGCCTACCAGTTGATGAATCAAGTGCTCCTGTTGGTTCATCAGCAAGTATTATGCTTGGATCATTTGCAAGTGCACGTGCAATTGCCACTCTCTGTTTCTGTCCACCTGATAATTCATTTGGAAGATGCTTCATTCTATCTTTCATTCCAACAAGTTCTAGAAGCTTTTCTGCCCGTTCTTTTCTCTCCTGCTTTCCCATTCCATAATAAAGCATTGGTAACTCAACATTTTTCAAAGCTGAACTCCTCGGTATTAAGTTATAAGTTTGAAACACAAATCCTATTTTCTTATTTCTAACTTCTGATAATCCATTATCTGTTTTTTCACCAACATTTGTTCCACTTAAAATATATGTTCCAGATGTTGGTCTATCAAGTGCTCCTATAATATTCATTAAAGTACTTTTTCCTGACCCTGACGCACCAACTATTGATACAAATTCGCCCTCTTTTATTGTTATATCTATATTCTTGAGAATATCTAATTGATTGGGAGTTCCAATATAAAAGCTTTTTACGATGTTTCTCATTTCTATTATATTATCATTCAAAAAACTCACCTTCCACTTATTCGAATTTTTTCTCCAACTTTATGAGTTGAAGGGTCATCAATTATGATAATTCCATCTGATATTCCTCCACCTGAAATTTCTACACTGAAATCAGATTCAAGTCCTGTATCTACTGGTAACTCTTTAATTATATATTCATTTGGTTTTTCACTGCTTTTTTCTGCAACATATATACTCTTGGTATCTCCACTTTCAACTATGCTATTAGATGCAACTGTATAAATATCAGACTTTTCATTTGTAATAATATTTATCCTTGCACTCATTCCTACCTTCATATTCTCATTTGTATCATCCACTTTAATTTTTGCCTCAAAACCTGCATCTGAGCTTGCTCCTTGAGACTGACTTTGTGAATTTTCAGATTGTGCTTGAGGTACAGATCCCCCTCCCTTTTTAGCAGCTGGACTAACACTTTCCACTTCTCCTGCAAAGGTTTCATCCCCTGTTGCATCTGTTTTTATTTCTGCTCTCTGTCCTACTTTAACATTAGCTATGTCGACTTCCTTAATTGGCACAGTTATTTCTATATTATCTAAATTTTCGATCTGAAATAAAACTCCATTTCCTGAATTTCCAACAACAGCATTTACATTTGTAACTATCCCATCACTTGTAGCCTTAATAGTGCAATCATCTAGCTGCTGTTTTTGCTTCTCAATCGCAATTCTCTGGCTTTTATTATTATAGTTTGTTTGTGCTGTTTCATAGTCACTTTTAGCCTTATTAAGAGCTTGGTCAACTTTAACCTTAGCATTTTCAAGAGCTGTTTTTGCCTTCTCATAATCTGATTTAGCAGTGTCATAATCTATCTTAATCTTATTTAAGTCGCTCTCAGAAATTGCTTGAGCGTTAAATAAGGCTTTATTCTTATCATATATTTTCGCTTTATCATCAAGAGTAATTTGTGCTAAACTTAGTGTTTCTTCTGCATTTTTAATATCTGCATTTGAATTGTTATTATATAAATTCAATTCATCATTATATTCCTTTTGAGCTGAATCAAGCTGTGTCTTAGCATTAGCTTCAGTTGCATCTGCTGTAGCTATAGCCTGTTCAATATCTTTTTCTAATCCATTTGAATCTAGTACCGCTAGAACATCTCCTGCTTTAACCTTATCTCCCTCTTTTACTTTTAACTCTTGGACTGGATTGTTCAAGGTACTGTATATGTTAGTTGATTCTTTACTTTTTATTTCTCCCAAAACATTAACACTATTTACAATCTTCCCCTTACAAAGAACTGTACTCTTTACTTGCGGAGCTGACTTAGGCATAAGAAACTTTCCTATTATGATAGCTCCAATTATTATAAATATTGTACATATTAATACTACTTTTTTGCTTGGCTTCTTTTTTAGTTTCATCCCCTTAAGACTTATGCCCTTAGGTTTTAACTTTTTCACATCTAATTTCGGCATTTTTAAAACTTCCCCCTATTCTTAACAGCCTTTTTATCCATGTAATAGTAATTAACTAACATTGTCATATATATGTTACTCTTTAAGCATCATTAATTCTTACACTACCCTTACAAACTTCCATATATTGAATTTATGTAACTTTATCAATCTAATATTCATCAGTATATCACTAATGCTTTAACATAACCCTTAACAAAACATTAATTTTTCCTTAAATAAAAGCTTAATATAAATCAGTTCCTGTCATATCACTTATATAATAACCTAAGTTTAATTATTCTTATATTGATAAACCTTACATTTATCTTTCAATTCTGCAACAATAATATGGCTAAAGACATATTATAAATAATTCCACTTAACCTAAAGGCTGCTTCGAAGTAATTATTTCAAAGCAGCCTTTCATATTTATTAACAATAAAAACTCTATTTAATTTTAAAAAACTCATCTTTAATATTCCCATTTAGCGTCGGCGATAATTCATTTAATTTCCCTAATATTTCAGCCCTATTCTCACCACCTGCTAAAGTTGGAATATAATCATTTTTATCATTTCTTGAAGAAATCATTGCTGGAATTACTTTATACTCAAGACTAGATAATTTATCATCTTCAATATTAACTTTAATTTGAAGTATGAAAGTTCTTTTATCTGATGGATTGGAATTTCCTCCGAAGCAAAAGTTTCCCATAGAATATGCTATAAATTTCCCCTTATAATCTTCCATACTTTCAATTACATGTGGATGAGAACCAATAACCGCATCAGCTCCATTATCTATAGAAAATCTAGCTAAACTTTTTTGAACATCATCTGGTTCATATTTTCTCTCTACTCCCCAATGAAAGTATGGAATGACAACTTCTGCTCCCCGCTTTCTTAACTCACTAATATCGCTTATTATTTTAGATTTTAAATTATTAGAATATTCCCAACCTGTATACCCTAAAAATCCAAATTTTATTCCTTGAATATCCTTTAAGATTTTATATCCTTCACCACATATATCAATATTCTTTTCTTTTAAAGTATTAATCGTATCATTTATCCCTTGCTTTCCATAATCATAGATATGATTATTTGCTATCGTAACACCTTCTATTGATCCGCTAGTAAGAATGTCAACGTATTCCTTAGGTCCTTTAAAATTATAAAATACTTCTCCATCTTTATGTGCTTTATCTTTGGAATCTGTAAATGTAGTTTCTAAATTCACTAGTGTATAGTCATCTTTACTAAATACGCTCGATACATTTTGCATAAAATAAGAATAATTCTTTCCACTGCCTATAAACGCTGCTGGTAGGCTACCATCATAAGGGAATTTAGTGTCAGTCCCTAAAGTGAAGTCCCCTGCAAAAGAAATAACAATCGTTTTCTTTATTGGTTCTTTGAGTTGATTAGTTTTATAATTATCATCAATTGACTTATCAGTTTCTCCATTTACTTTATCGTTAGCTGTATTTTTTTTATTGCTTAATCCTTCTCTATACTTTAAATAGATTAAAGAACTAGTTAAGACTAATATAGTTACCAATATAAAAGTTATATATTTTAAATAATCACTTTTTTTCTTCTTATCTCTTATGTATGTTTCTCCATGACTTATCTTAGAGTTTTTATCATTCATATATAGACCCCTAACTTTCTAGTTTTGAGTTATCTTTATACAAATACTAACATATTATACATTTTGATTCTATATTTTATATGCAATAATCCCTCTAAATCCAAACAATATTTGTTCGCAAAAGAATTCTTTTATCTAAAATGTATTCCTAATATTTAATAAAACCTAATAAGTGTTGATAAAGTTTTAGCTCTCATCAATTACTTGCAATTATATAAATTCAAATATCACATTTTGTTATTTAAATGATTCTCTTTTTACTAACTTAGTATCTATAATATAGTGATTTATCGCCGTATCATTATTTTCTAGAAAATCTATCAAAATTTTTGTAGCATAATACCCTAGTTCTTCTGACTTAATGTCAACTGATGATAATGATGGTACTTGAAGCTCCGCTAATGGACTATTATTAAATCCCACCACATCTATATTATTAATTTTTCTCTCATTGAGTACCTTAAGCGTACCAAATGCTAATACGTCATCCTCTGCTATTATGGCTGTAGGAGTAATATTTTCTAACAATTTAATTGTTCCATCTATTCCTTCCTGTTCATTAAAATCATCCATAATCGCAAAATTTTTATCGTGTATTGAAATTCCGTTAATTTCGCATGCAACTTTAAATCCTTTAAATCTATCTTTTGTAACATTCCATTCCTTCTTTGCGCCTAGAAAAGCAATTGATTTATGTCCTTTCTTTACAAGTTCATTTACTAAATTGTAAGTAGCCTGAAAATTGTCATTATCAACCCATAGCAAATTTTCTGATTCTTCCGGTCTTCCTATTACTACAAATGGGAATTGTGTTTCCTTAAGATATTTAATACTTCTATCATCAGTTCTTGCACGTAATAAGCATATTCCATCAACTAAGTTACTTGTTATGAAATTATTTATATATTCCAATTCAGCTTTTTCATCCTCACTAAATGCATATGTAATATAATACTTTTTGTTTTGAGCGTATTTGCTCATTCCCTTCATAGCTTGAATAAAAAACGTATTAGTTATCAAGTCTTGAGCTTCATTAGGTAAAACCACACCTAATATTCTGCTTTTCTTATTTGCCAGGCTCCTAGCTATCGCATTTGGCTTGTATTTCAATCTCTTTATCGCATCTCTAACTCTTTCCTTAGTTTCTTCACTTATCTGTGAACTATCTGATATAACTCTCGATACAGTTGATGGAGATACATTCGCTTCTCTTGCTACTTCCTTTATTGTAACTTTCATAACTTACTCCTATTCTCAATAATAAATTACTTATAAAGTTTACTAACATAAAAACATCTTAATCACATTCTAATATACTATCTTTTTAGGAATAATCGCTTAATGACAGTAAAAACTTATATATGTCACGCTTTATAACTATTTTCCTTTAATAATTTTAATATTAACATACTTAAAATAATGTTACAATTGCCATATATATGGTTTTATTAAACAGCAATCAAATAATCTTTCTTGCTATTACTAGGAATCATAAATTGAGGCACGCTATCTAATTAACAAATAAATACGTAGTTAATCTCCACCATAATTAATGAGTATATATTATTGTAGAGATTATCTTTCATATAAATTATCACTATCCTTTACTTTTGCTATAGTACCTCCTAATTATCACACCTTCCATAAGTTCTAGTGATCTGATGAATTTTTTCTGCTAATTGATCTGTCAATGCATCTTTCCTTACTCTCCAACGCCAATTATTCCCCAATGTTGAAGGCAAATTAATTCTGGCTTCATTTCCCAAATTCAAGAAATCTTGCATTTGTGCCATGGAAATATTCGCGATACTGCTCCAAGCACCCCTAATAAATCCCCAGTTATACCCCTCTTCTTTATTTAGACCTAAATACGTTATTGCTCTTTGAACTTCTTCTTTAGGTGCTGTTTTTTCAATCCATCCTCTTACAGTATCATTATCATGTGTACCAGTATAAACTATAAAGTTCTTTTCATAGTTATGAGGTAAAAAAGGATTTGAGCTATCTGAATCAAATCCAAATGTCAATATCTTCATTCCAGGAAACCCTGTATCATTTCTAAGCTTTATTGTTTCTTCAGTAAGTGTACCTAGATCTTCTGCAATTATATTAACTTCACCAAGCTCATCTTTAATTGCATTGAAAACTTTTATTCCAGGGCCTTTAACCCATTCACCATTTTCTGCTGTTAGATCTCCATAAGGAATAGACCAATATGATTCAAATCCTTTAAAATGATCTATTCTAAGTACATCATATAAGTTCAAACTTTGTCTTATGCGATCAACCCACCATTTATAGTCCGTTTTCCCCATATAGCACCAATCATAGATCGGATTTCCCCATAATTGTCCTGTGGCAGCAAATATATCCGGTGGACATCCAGCAACTTTTAATGGTTTTAGTGTATTTTTATTAAGTAAGAATGCTTCAGGATTCCCCCATACATCAGCACTGTCCTCTGCCACATATATAGGCATATCTCCTATTATTTCAATTCCCAAATTATTAATATAGGCTTTTAAATTATTCCAATGTTTATAGAACTCATATTGCAAAAACTTCCAAAATCCTATTTCATCTTCTAATAAGATTTTATACCTATTTATTGCCTCTGGTTCTCTTAACCTAATGTCTTCATCCCATTCATACCAGCTCTTCAAATCAAAATGTTTTTTTATTGACATATACAATGCATAATCATCAAGCCAATAGGCCTCAGCTTCTTGAAACTTAATTAAATCCTTATCTTGTCTTAATTTAAATTTTTCGTATGCTATTTTTAATACCCTTAATTTTTCTTTAAAAATCAAACCATAATCTATATCCTCTGAACTTTCCCCAAAGTTCACTGAATAATAATCGCTCTCATCTAAAAATCCATCCTGTCTTAAAATATCAAAATCTATAAAATATGGATTCCCAGCAAATGCCGAGAAAGATTGATATGGTGAATCTCCAAAACTTGTAGGCCCTAGCGGCAGTATCTGCCAATACTTCTGACCCGCCTTTTTTAGAAAATCTCCAAATTTATATGCTTCTTTACCAAATGTCCCTATTCCATACTTTCCTGGCAGAGAAGCAATGTGCATTATTATACCACTACTTCTATTCATATATTCCTCCTAATTTCCAACGTTTGTTTTAAATTTATTTGTATAACTAATCTCTATTCTCTTCATGCTTAAAGCAATCGCTTGCGCAAAGAAACATATTAATCTACATTAATAAGAATATAGTAACCATAGCCAATATACGCTCTCTTAATGACTATTTTATAGATCCTTGAACAATACCTGCAATGATATGCTTTTGAACAAAGAAATAGAATATGATTATTGGAATTATTGCTAAAATTAATGCTGCCATTGCTAATTCCCATTGTTTTGAAAATGCTCCGAAGAAATTGTTCATAGCTAATGGTATAGTATTTATCTTTCCGTTTATAGTTAAAAATGGTAGCAAAAAGTCATTCCATATCCATATGCTATTTAAAACTGCAACTGTAACAGTAATTGGCTTTAATAATGGCAATAGAATTTTCATATATGTCTGCCATTTGCTGCATCCATCTATAGTTGCCGCTTCTTCGACTTCTTTTGGTACTCCTTTAATGAAACCATGATATAAGAATATGCTCATGCTAACCCCAAACCCTATGTACATAAAAATAAGCCCATAGTGTGTTCCTAGCATTTGAAATGGTCCGAACTGGATTTTTGCCATCCATTTTACAAGCGGTATCATTACTGCTTGAAATGGAACAATCATTCCCGAAGTGAATATATAAAATATTATCTTACTCTTTCTTGACCGATCCCTTACTAGCATCCATGAAGCCATTGATGAAAAAAGAATTATTAGTACCACACTTCCTATAGTTATTATCATAGAATTTGCAAATGAACTTATTACACTCATTTTTTTCATAGCATCTAAATAATTCTGAAAATTCCATGTATCAGGAAGACCAGTTGTGTTTGAAAAAATCTCTCTTCTTGTCTTAAATGAATTTATAAGCATCAAGTAAAATGGTGTCATATATGCTATCAATAGTAACCATGAAAATACTTCTAATAGTTTTAATCTGCCAGTATAACTATCTAGTGTCTTTAGCTTTTTATTTGCTTTAACTTTTTCTATATTATTAACAACTTTACTTGGCTCCATTATACCTCTACCTCCTTTTTCTTATTAAAGTAAACTTGAGTTAAAGAAATAGTAGTTACTAGTACAAAGAATATAATAGCTTTTGCTTGTCCTATTCCCATATTGTTCACAATAAACGCTTCATTGTAAATATTTAATGCTAACATTTCAGTGGTTTTCATTGGTGTAAGTGAAAAATTTAAATCAAATAACTTAAATGAATTTGCTAAAGTTAAGAATAAACAAATTGTGACCGCTTGTCTAACCATAGGTATTGTTATATTTTTAAATGTATGCCATCCATTAGCTCCATCAATATGCGCTGCTTCTATTAAGTCAGTCGGAACATTTTCAAGGGCTGCCACATAAATAACCATTATATATCCAGCATATTGCCATGTCGAAACGATTAGCATTGCTAGCATTGCCGTAGTTGGAGCTTGCAAAAGTGATGTTGAAAGTGTTGCACTTCCCAATGCTTTACCAACTCCTGTAAATACTGAATTAAACATAAATTGCCATATAAAACCTAAAATTAATCCTCCTATTAAGTTTGGCATAAAGAATCCGGTTCTTAAGAAACTACTAGTTTTTAATTTTCTAGTTACTATATACGCTAGTCCAAACCCTATTATATTTATAGTTATTACACTCACAATTGTATATAACACTGTTATCTTTAGAGAATATATAAATTGTACATCTTTAAAGATTCCTGTATAATTTTTTATTCCAACAAAATCATAATGAGGATTAGCACCATTCCAATTTGTAAATGTATAATATATACCTATTATAAACGGAATTATTACAACCATTGTCATAGCAAATAAAGCTGGTCCAACAAAAATCCAAAAATCTTTAATATCTCGTGATTTCTTACTCATACACTTACTCCTTTCTTAATAATAGTTAGCTCTATCTTATAATTTAAAATACTTATACAAAATTCATGAGGAGGTATTAATCCCCTCATGAATAAATCTTATCTAATATTATTTAGCTTTTGTAGCATCTTGAATTCCTTGTAACATATCTTTCTTCGCTTGTGGCCCCATATCTGTATTAATAAATTTAGAGAATAAAGGCGCTAAGCTATTCTTGTTAAATCCATCTGGTAGATTAGTGAATGCCCAAGGAAGAGTCTTTCCTTCTTTGTTATATTCAGAAATTGATTTATTTAATTCATTATCACTTTCAACTGTAAAGTTTGTAAATGCTGGAATCATATTCATATCCTTAACTAATGCCTCTTGACCTGTTTGACTTGTAACCATCCAATCTAAGAATTCTTTAGCTTCTTTATTAATTTTAGAATCTTTATTTACTACCCAATACATTGGAACACCTACTGGAATAGATCCACTCATTTTTGGATCATTATTAATTGCAAGTGGTGCAAATCCCATATGGAACTTCTTATTTGGATCTTCTAGCTTTTGTAAATCCCCAGCAACCCAGTTACCTTGATGTAAGAATGCAGTCTTTCCAAGTGCAAAGTTACCAACTTGAGTACTATAATCTATAGTGTCTAGATTCTTTCCTCCACCATATTTACAAAGTAATTCAACTAAGTTCATCCAGTCATTAAATTGCTTATTATTAACTATATCTGCTTTGCCTGCAAGATAGTCCTTTGTAAATTGAGCCGGATTATCTTGAGTTGCAAGTGGTATATTAAATGTATGATTACCAGTAACCCAGAATTCTTTTGTTGTATAAGAAACAACATTATCAAGTCCTAATTCAGCTTTTTTACTATCTAATGTCTCAAACGCTGCTTTCAATTTATCAAAAGAATCTAAAGATTTGGGATTGATACCAGCCTTGTCCAAAATATCTTTATTATATAACAAGCCATACCCTTCTGTTGCTGCTGGCATTCCATATACTTTTCCGTCGATAGTTACTGTATCTAGCGTTCCTTTAACAGCATTTTTAACCCAGCCTTGATCGCTTAAATCATCAATTTTATGTTTCCAAGTTTCATAATCCCCAGCTCCTTGAATCATAAATATATCTGGTTCCGTACCCTTTTGAAATTCTGCCTTTAACGATGCTCCATAATCAGCTCCACCGCCAACTGAAGTAACTTCGACTTTTACGCCTTTTTCCTTTTCATATTTCTTAGCAAGTTCTTGAAGTGCATCATTAATTTCAACCTTTAATTGATATACTTTAATTGTTTTTCCACTTCCAGCATCGCTTGAACTTTGCGAACTTGCTCCTGATGAGCTTCCGCATCCAACCATAGTACCAGCCAATAATGTAGAAGCTAAAATTGTTGATAATATTTGTTTTGTTTTCATTTAAATACCCCTCCATTAAAATTTTGTTTAACATTCTAAATGATTTTCAAGAATACCAAACATATATTTATATAACACATACCCAAAAATTTATTTAAGCATGTATGTTAATCACTTTCTTTCGCAAACGATTGCGAAAATTTTAAAAAAATGTAGTCTTTTTAGCATTCCAAGCTATCCAGACCCTGTTTGTTAACCTTTTCTTAAGTAGATCTACTTCTTAATGATATAAGTATATCAACTAAAGAAAACTTTTACAAATAATATTTTCCTTTATTTTTGATTAAATTTAATGACTTTTCCGTGTTTTATTACCATTTACTCAATTATAGACCTCTTTATAAAAACGGTTGCATAGATTCTTCTCATTTATTTATACCTATTTTCGGCTTTATACGTACCTATTAATGCTAACTTATCTTTTCTTGTTAACTTTTTTATTTCATATTCTCTTTTCATTGCATCTTTTCTATTTTCAAACACCTCATAATATACTAATTTAACTGGCCCTCTTCCCCTTGTATACTTTGCTCCACATCCATCCGAATGCATTTGGATTCTTTTTCTTAAGTTATTTGTCCATCCTGTATAAAGTGTTCTATCTGAACATTCTACAATATACACATAATTCATTTCGCTCTCCAATTCCAAAAAACTTATATTAATCTATATATATTTTATAATGCAAATAATCATAAGACAATTTATATTTTCATTGTCCTATGATTATTAACAATTTAATAGTTTCACACAATATAATATTATTTAAAATCGGTTTATACTTAAAACATATGCTAAATTTCTTTTATCTCATTTATCTTAGATTTATAATCTTCTATTTTTTTAATTGTTCCCAAAAAATACATTGCTAAAGTTATCTAAATTCAAATCTTCATATTTTCTTAAAAATGGCATTAATCTTTCTAATATTATGTTAATAGAGTTTTCCGAATCCGATTCTATATTTAGTGGCAGTACAGGCTCATGCAGCGATAATCTTAACAATAGCCAGCCATCTCCATTTTCTTTATCGCAATTTATCTTTATTCCTTCATAATTTTTAGGTTCAATAGTCCATCCATTCACATGATCTACATATTTCTTCAAGCCTTCTATTATCATTTCTCCATATGATTTAAAATCTTCCCTCTTTATGTTTATTCTCATATCCATACTTTCCTTAGGATATTTTAAATTTTCTATAAGGCTTGATATTTCTTTTCCTTCATCTTTTAACTTGGCCATCTTAATTAGTATTTTGGCTATTAAATATGCCCCATCATCTAAAAAGTAATTTTCTTTTAAAGCTGCGTGTCCTGATGTTTCTATTGCTAAGCAGCTTAACTTTCCTTCTTTATTTAACCTTTTAGATTCATTTATTACATTCTTATATCCTCTTTTAAATCTATGATGGATACCACCTAAACTAGTTATAAAATCTGAAAGTCCAGTAGAGGTTACTGAATCTGTAACGATAATTGAATTTGGATTTTCCTCTAGCACTATTGAAGATATCAATGCTATAAGTGCATTTTTATTTATTTCTTTTCCATCACTACTAACTATAGCCGCTCTGTCTACATCTGTATCAAAAATTATTCCTAAATCAGCTTTATTATTAAGTACTGCTTCTTTTATAGAATTCATAGCTTCTTCATTTTCTGGATTAGGAATATGGTTAGGGAAATTTCCATCCGGTTCTGTAAATTGACTTCCCTCAACACTCGCACCTAATTTCTCTAGAACTTTATATGCAAAAAAACCACCTGCTCCGTTTCCTGCATCTACAATTATTTTGGTTCCCTCTAAAGGTCTCTCATAATTTGTTTTTGAATTTACATTCTTTCGTATCTTATCAACTAATATATTTGAATAAACATCTATGAAATAGATTGTTTCAACTAGCCCTTTAGTAGTACATTTCTTTTCTGCTAAGTTAGAACATTCAATTATGTTTTCAATATCTTCTTTTTCGCATCCACCTTCTTTAGTAAAAAACTTCAATCCATTATAGTAATACGGAAGATGACTTGCTGTTATCATTACAGCTCCATCGCATGAATAATTCTCTAATATAGTTGTCATAAACATTGCAGGAGTCGTACATATTCCACAATCATAAACATTGCAACCAGAATCAACTAAAGCTTCTATTAATGATTTCTTCAATTCTGGTCCAGATAACCTTGAATCCATGCCAACTGCTATTTTTATATTTTTACTACTGAGTCCTTTAGTTTTTTTAAGCCACTCTACAAAACCAAATCCCACATTATTCACTAAATTAGGTGTAAGATTTTTAGCTCCTTCATATTCTATAGCTATTCCCCTTATATCAGTTCCACTTTGCAGTTTTTTAAGTTCTTGTAGCATAATAATAACTCCCCTCTAAAACAAAAATTCATGATAAGACACCTACTGCAATAAATCTAATATATTTAATAAACACTAATAAATACTTTTTCACTATTGAATGTTACTTACTTATTTTCAATTTCTTCCACTAAAGCAAGTCTTTCTGAATGACGTCCACCTTGAAATTTTGAATTTATCCAAGTGTCTACAATTGTAAGTGCTAATCCTTCTCCTGTTACTCTTTCACCTAAACATAAAACATTTGTATTATTATGCTCTCTTGTCATTTTAGCTGAGAAGCAATCTCCAACGACGGCTGCTCTTATTCCTTTATGTTTATTAGCTGCAATTGACATTCCAATTCCTGTCCCACAACATAATATTCCCAAATCGCATTCTTTAGATATCACTGCTTTAGAAACCTTAATTGCATATTCAGGATAATTTACACTTTCACTGCTATTAGTTCCAAAATCCTCAACCTCTATATTTTTAGATATAAGATGCTTTTTTATAGCTCCTTTTAAATTAATGCCACCATGATCGCAACCTAATGCAATTTTCATTCGCTTCATCTTCTTTCTATATTTATTAATTGAAACTTATGCTGACTAGTAGTATAATTGATGTTAAATTAACAGGAGAATACTCGCAATATTCTCCTGATATTTTAATTATTCTTAATGAGTTATGGGGTATTGTTGATGCCTATTATTTTTTGATTAAATGAATCAATATTGTCTGATAAGTTTTCTCTAAATAATGATGAACCTATAACAATATCTCTAGCTCCTGACTTAATCACATCTTCTATATTATCTAAATTTATTCCTCCATCTACCTGAACAGTAAATCCATAATTGTTCTCGCTTTTAATATCATTAAGTTTCCTTATCTTCTCCAAACTAAACGGAATGAACGTTTGTCCCCCAAATCCTGGTTCTACAGACATTACTAAAACTCTATCTAGAAGAGAATAAACGTGTTCTAAACAACTTATTGGTGTGGCTGGATTTAAAGCTACTCCCGCTTTTATCCCAAAACTTTTTAGATAATGTATACTTTTATACAAGTGAGTTGCAACTTCTGAATGTATAGTAATACTATTCGCGCCTGCTTCCACTAAAGCTTCAACAAATTCATCTGGATTTGTGACCATTAAATGAACATCAAACTCAGCATCGGTTAACTTTCTTAAAGAAGCCACTTGATCTAATCCTATGGATATATTAGGAACATAATGCCCATCCATAATGTCAATATGGATGACTTGAATATTTTTTTCGTTGAATACTTTAAAATCATCTGAATAATTACATACATTTGCTGATAATAGTGATGGCGAAATTATTGTTTCCATCTACAATCCCCCATTCTTACTTCATTTATTACTTTATTTTGACTTATAATAATGACTTAACTGTTTCAACTATATGTGCTGCTGTTAAATTATATTTTTCTAATAAAACTTCAGCATTTCCTGATCTTCCAAATTCGTCATTTATTCCAATTCTTTTAATCTTTACTGGATGTTCTTCAATCAATAACTCTGCGACTGTTGAACCCAATCCACCTATTATGCTATGTTCTTCTACAGTTACAATCTTTCCTATTCTTTTCGCAATATCAACAATTAATTCATTATCAAAAGGTTTTATAGTTGATATATTTACAACTGTTGCGTTTATTCCTTGCTCACTCAACTTTTTAGCTGCTTCTAATGCCTTTGCTACCATCAATCCTGTTGCAACTACAGCTATATCTTCACCGTTTAATAAGACTTCTCCTTTTCCAATTTTGAACTCATAGTCTTCACTGTGTATATCTGGAGTTGCTGATCTTCCTAATCTTATATATACTGGTCCATAGTATTCCTTCGCAGCAAATATTGCTTTTTCTGCCTCAATAGCATCTGCTGGATTCAATACAACCATATTAGGTATACTTCTCATTAAAGAAATATCTTCAATAGCTTGATGACTTCCTCCATCTTCACCAACTGTTATTCCTGCATGAGTTGCTACTATCTTAACATTTAAATTTGGATATGCCACTGAGTTTCTTATTTGCTCAAATGCCCTTCCTGCTGCAAACATAGCAAATGTACTTGCAAATGGTATTTTTCCACATGTAGCAAGGCCTGCTGCAGTTCCAATCATATCCCCTTCAGCTATTCCCATATCGAAATATCTTTCTGGTGCATGTTTTTTAAATTCTATACTTTTAGTTGCCTTTCCTAAATCAGCTTCTAATACTACAACATTTCTGTCTTCTGATAATTTCTTTAGAGCTTTTCCATAAGCTTCTCTTGTTGCTATTCCCATTATCTTACGCCTCCTTCTAATTCAGCTAACGCTTTCATAGTTTGTTCTTCATTTGGCGCTGATCCGTGCCATGCAACGTTATTTTCCATAAATGAAACGCCTTTTCCTTTTACCGTATTACAAACTATCATTGTTGGCTTACCTTTTGTAGCTGCTGCTTCATCTATTGCCTTAACTATTTCTTCAAAACAATGCCCATTTATAGTTAAAACATTCCATCCAAATGATCTAAACTTTTCGTCAACATGACCTATACTCATTACTTCATCATTAGAGCCATCTATTTGCAATCCATTAAGATCAAGAAAAGTAGTTAAATTATCAAGCTTATAGTGAGCTGAACTCATTGCCGCTTCCCATATTTGACCTTCTTGTACTTCCCCATCTCCAAGTATTGCATAAACTCTGTAAGAACTTTCATCTAACTTTCCTGCTAAAGCCATTCCATTTGCTGTTGAGAGCCCTTGTCCTAGTGAACCTGTAGACATATCAACACCTATTATTTTTTTCATGTCTGGATGTCCTTGTAATTTAGATTCGTACTTTCTTAATCCTAAAAGTTCTTCCTTAGAAAAATATCCTCTTTCTGCTAAAGTAGCATATAGCGCTGGTGCTGAATGTCCCTTTGATAATACAAATCTATCTCTATTTGGATTCTTAGGATTTTGAGGATCTATATTCATCTTTTCAAAATATAATACAGTAAGAATATCTGTAATTGATAAGGAACCACCTGGATGCCCCGATTTTGCTGCTGATACACTTTTAATAATGCTTATTCTTATATTGTTCGCTATCTTTTTTAAATTTTCGTTCACAAATAACACTTCCTTCTAAGTAATTAAGATCTTATTACTACTTTTAATTCTGTACCTTCCATAGCTGCCTCTATTCCAGATCTCCAATCCTTAAGATCTACAATTTTTGTTATCAATGCTTCTGGGTCAACTTTTTTTGCTTCCATTAACTCTAGTGATTTTATCCAAGAACTTGGTTTTTGTGATCTAGATCCAACGTATTTAATCTCTCTTTGAATAATAGCTTCTTGGTCTAATGGATTTTTAATATTTGCAAATAATCCTACTTGAACAAATTCACCTTTTTTCTTTATAAGTCTTAGTCCCTGATTTACAGCTGGAACTGCTCCAGAGCAATCAAACGCTCTATTAACACCATATCCATTAGTCTTTTCCATTACTATTTTTTCTAAATCTTCTTGTAATGAATCAACAATCACATCAACACCTAATTTTTTACCAAACTCTAATCTTTCTTTGTCCTTTGTAACTCCACTTAAAATTACTTTAGCACCTTGTGACTTAACTACTTGAGCTAGAAGTAATCCTATTGGTCCTGGTCCTAATATTAAAACTACATCATCTTTATCTATAGTCGTTTTCTCTAAAGCAGCATGTACACAACATGCAAGTGGTTCAGTTAATGAGGCTGCCAAAAAACTAACATTATCAGGTAATACATGTACACTTTCTTCTCGTGATAGCACATATTCTGCAAAACTACCATTTACTTGAGTTCCAATACCCTTTCTTGAAGGACATAAATTATAATCTTTACTCTTACAGTAATCACATGTTCCACAAGTTTCAAATGTAGTCTCACTTGTTACTCTATCTCCTATTTTAATTTCCTTAACTTCTTCCCCTACTTCAACTACTGTTCCCGAAAACTCATGTCCCAAAACTACAGGTGTCTTTATATTTCCATATTCACCTTTAAATGAATGTAAATCTGATCCGCATATTCCACTATACTCTACTTTTATTTTCACAAAGTTTTTAGTAGCTTTTGGCTCCTGCATATCTAATAGTTCCATTTGATCATATCCTGGATTTGTTTTTGTTAATGCTTTCATTATTGCTAACCTCCTGCTTTAAATAAATCTACAATTATTTATTCTATTAAATTTTTTATTACTTCGTTGTTATCCAAATAAAGGTTGAACTAATTGTGATAATTTTAGTACTAACCAGTTAAGCAAATTACCACCTGTATCTATGTTAGATACTAATGCCACACCTTCTGGCATCTTAAATTGAGCTGAAGCCAACATTTGTGTAAATACTGGTGCAAAATCTGTAGCCATATATAATGAAATGGCCATTACTATTGTTCCTGTTATAACTGAGTGCACGATATTTCCTTTTCTTGATCCTACTATAAATGCTACACAGAAAGGAATTGTTGCTAAATCAGCAAATGGTAATACTTTATTTCCTGGCAATATTACAGCTAAAAAGATTGTAATTGGTACTAAAATTAGTGCTGTTGATATAACTGCTGGATGCCCAACTGCAACTGCAGCATCTAATCCAATATAAAGTTCTCTATCTCCGTATTTCTTTTGTAAAAACTCTCTTGCTGCTTCTGAAACTGGTATTAGACCTTCCATTATTATCTTAACCATTCTTGGCATTAGAATCATAACTGCTCCCATTGTTATTCCCATATTAAATGTCTTACCAATGTCATATCCTGCTAAAATTCCTAGTACCCAACCTATAACTATTCCCATCATCATAGGTTCACCAAATATACCAAATTTCTTTTGAATAGTGTCAGGATCAGCTTTTATTTTGTTTAATCCCGGAATTTTTTCAACTAAGTAACCCACTAAAAATCCTAAAGGTGCGAAAGATGCTGTTGAGGCTGTAGGTAGTGATACACCTTCTAAGTCATAAAAACTTCCTATCATTGGGGCAGTTTTATCTGCTATAAATAAAGTTACTACTTCTAAGAGAACTGCACAGAAGATTGCGAAAAACCAATTGTTAGTTAATATATACCCTGTTGCTCCAGCTGCTATAAAGTGCCAATAATTCCAAATGTCTATATTCAAAGTCTTTGTTGTTTTAGTTAATATCATTAATATATTAACGCCCATGATTATAGGTATTAAAATTGCTGCTACTGGGGAAGCCCAAGCCCCTGCAGCTGCAGACGGCCATCCCGTATCTAGTACTGTTAATTTTAATCCAAATCTTTCAACCATTTGTTGTGCTGCTGGCCCTAGACTTCCAGTAAGTAAATTAATTACTAAATTTATGCCAACAAACCCAATTCCAATTGTAAAACCAGCTTTTAATGCTTTCTTCAATCCTATACCAAAAACTAATCCTATTATCAGAATAGCAATTGGTAAAATTACAGTTGGTCCAAGACCTAGGACATATTGTATAACTCCCATTAAATTATTCATGACATTTTTCCTCCCTTTATTTTATTTATTTAAATTACCTTCTTAACATCATTAAAAAGGTAATTTATAGCTTTGTTATCTTAAATAGCTTAATATTTTTTCATCTAACTTATCAGTACCTATTCCACTAATATAAGCTGTAGCCTTTATAGCTGGAATTTTAAATTCTCTTGGCAAAATAGTTGTTGAAATTATTAAATCCGCATGATCTTCTAATGACCCAACTTCTGCTATTTTGCATTGAGTTACAGTTGCATCAATATTATTTTCCTTTACTAATCTTTCCACTCTGTCACAAACCACTGTTGATGTTGCTATTCCAGCCCCACATGCCACTAAAATACGTTTTTTCATAATTAATTCCTCCCTTTATACACTTTGTAATTTATTCAAAATATTTTCAATGTCTTCTTGACTAGTTGCTCTTATAATTTGTTTTACTAGATCCTCTCTTTGTATAAGATCCATTAGCTCTCTTAACACTTCTAATTGACTATGAGGTTTGTTCAGTCCTAACATAAATACTAAATTTACTTTTTCCTCCTGTTTCTCATCTTCCATTAGTTTAAATTGTATTGGATTTTCTGGTACAACTATTGCAATAAATTCCTTTTTGACATGAACTGCATCAGTATGAGGTATTGCAACACTATAATTATTTAGTTTTATTCCTGTTGGAAAAATGCTTTCCCTTGATATTAAGCCATCTAAAAAACTTGATTCTACATATCCATATTTAAAGGCTTCATCATGCATCACCTTGAACAATTCATTTCTGTCTTTGCATGGTAAATTTACTTTTATTAATTTTTCATTAATAAACTTAACTAGTTCCATTATTACTTCTCCTTTCACTACACTATTTTTTACTTAACCTTTATGGCTATTTATATCGCAAGACTCATGCCAAACTTTTGGAATATTTTGATTTTATGAAAACAATTTCTTTACCTCTTTTTCAGATTGAGCTATACGCACGTTGTTTACTAAGTTTTTTTCTCTAACCATATAAAACAATTTTTTTATCTCTTCTCTATTGTCTTCTTTAAGTGCCAACATAAAAACTATATCTACCGCTGTTTCGTTATCCCATTGGATTGGTTTATTTAGTTTTGCTATAACTATAGCTGGTCTAATTATATTTTCAGGAAGTCCATGGGGAATAGCTACCTCTTTATTAAACACACTATTTCCCATTGCTTCTCTTTTATATAGATTTAACATAAACTTATTATTTACAAATCCCTTTTCTTCAAGTAACTCTGCCATTTTATCTATAACTTCTTCTTTAAATACACAGTCTAAGTTTAATAAAATAAATTCTTCATATATTAGCTTGTTTAGCCTCTCATAAACTAACATTTCCTTATTATCAAACTGTATCTCCATAAGCTTGATTAATCTATTAATTCCACTTCCATTTAATATACTGTCATAATCTATAAATGGTATGTTTGCAATATTTACTTTTATTGTTCCGCATACTGCCACAATATCGTATTCACTTGACATCTTAGTAATTTCAGCCTCCACATCTTTTTCACGAATAAGCCCCATTGCAAAAATTTCTATACTATGGTTAGCTGTTTTCAGATGACTTTCAAGGTATTTCTTTATACTTAGCGAGTTTCCTTCCCCAGTCAAACAAACAGTTATTATTGCTTTTTTCTTATTCTTTTTACCTGCTATTTCTGACTTAAACGTACCATTATATTCTTTAACTTCCTTTAGCATTTCAACTATATCTTCCAAGCTTGCTCCCTCTATAGAGGCTTTTCTAACAGCTTCTAATGCCAATAACGTGTCAACTCTAGCTAGACTCATAGTTTTGATTCCAGTCCTCTCTTCCACTATTGTTGAGAACATTCCCAATGACCCCATATCTACAAGTAGTAAACATCCCCGTCCTTCGTCTATTTCCTGAACTAACTCAATAGTTCTTTCTATACCGCTTTCTGGAGATTCATCTAAAGCTATTTCTATCCCAACTGTATCTTCCACCCCCAACAATTGATTAACAATGTCTGCAATTCCACAGGCTACATGTCCATGAGTTATTATGATTACTCTAACCTTTGGTTTTACATTAAACACATCTGAACAGAATTTCTTTATATAAATTGCTATATACGTTGTTTCTTCCTTCGGAATTTTTAACTTTGTGGATTTTTCTATCATTATTCTGATTTTCTCTGCAATTTTCATTTCTTGTACCATGGTTGCCTTTTCCATATGAATATTTGATTTTGTTATAACTTTTCCATTCATTACTCTTTCAATTGTAAAATTAATATGGATTGCTAAGGCAATAAAAAAACTATTATTTATAAATTTGTATTTTTCCCTCACTAATTCAAGAATTCCTTCTGTTATGTTTATAACTTCTGGTCTTACTATTGTTTTTAACTCATTAATATTTAAAAGTTTAGTTATCTTTTTATTATCAATAATTTTACCTAACTTATTCTCAACTTTTTCTAAAAGAATTTCATCCATCTCTTCATTTTTTATTCCTTCTAATTCAAGCTTCTTAAATTGTTCCTCTATATAGTGATATATCTCGTTTTCGTTTACATATTTGTATATTTCATCTTTATTTTTTTGTTCATTCTTTATATCTATATATAAGTCATCTATTCCAAGATTTTTAACTTGCTTCTTCTCTTTCTGGCCTTCTGAAAGTGCACTCTTGATTGAAAGACTCAAATCTTCTATATCTATAACAACTTCATCTGTATTCTTAAACATATATTTTACATAACTCTTCGCACATATAACTTGAATATCGCTCTTTAATTGACCTATATTAGCTTTACAGTTATACATCATCAAGCACGTTAATACATCCTTTTTAACCAATAGATTTCTATTAATTCTTCTGGCCTCTCTTGTTAAAAACATTACTATGACCTCTAATCTTTCAGATAACGGTCTTTCCGTTAATTTAGGTAATTCAATAAGTACAGGTATCCTTCTTCTAAAAGTCAATAGTAGATTAGATTCTGGGTTTTCTGTAGTCGCCGCCAGTATAAGAACGTTTACTTTTCGTTCAACATTAGTTTCACCTAACCTTCTATACTTTCCTTTATCTATAAGATAAAACAATATCTCTTGCCCTTCCGATGGAAGTCTATGAATTTCATCTAAAAATAAAATTCCCCCATTTGCTTTTTCAACTAATCCTTCTTTATCTGAATTAGCCCCAGTATATGCGCCTTTAATTACTCCAAACAACTGGGCTATGAGCAAATTTGGATTTTCTGCATAGTCTGCGCAATTAAATACTATGAAAGGGGCATCTTTAGACTTTACTCCACTTAATACAGAAAACTCATACATACATTCCGCCAACTCACTTTTCCCAACTCCAGAGCCCCCATAAATTAAGGTGTGAAGTCCATTCGGTGGATATAATATAGCCGCTTTTGCTAGGTCTATCTTATTTCTAAGACTCCCTCTATATCCTATAAGTTTTTGAAAGCTTTCCTCATTTTTATTATTATCTTTTTCTTTAATCACTAGAGTTTCATTTGGAAGTGTAGACTCATTTCCCCCTTTGATCTCTTGAATAACGTCTTTAATATTTTTACTTATAATACTACGTGAAATATTATAGCCTCTCTCCATCATTAGTTCTGTTACTTTTCGTTCCGATAAATTTATATTTTTTTTCAATATTTCTCTTAGATCTGCTAATAGCAGTTCTTTTCTTCTATCCCTAGAATCTGGAATATTTAGTTCATTTCTTTTTTGTATTACTTTTAGCCTTGGTATAGATAAGAATTCTGCAAGTTCTTGATCGGTATAAGGATTCTTTTTATCCTCACTATTAATAAGTTCTATTAATCTTTGCATGTAATCCCTCCACGATATACTATAATTATTTTGCACCTTAGTGATTATGATGTGTTTATTTTCATACTTTTTATTCCATAATATCTTATAGTAGCAATATCTATGCCACGGTACAATTTGTGCCAAATAGAAATGTCATTTTTTCTATTCTCCCCCTTTATAATTCAATTTCCTAAAAATACAAAAAATCGCGTAACCGAAAACATTGTAAACTACGCGATTTTTTATACTGATATGGTACACTATTTTACTTTTCTTGTATATCATTTTTACTTCATTTTTGGATGTAATATATTCTCATTTTTATTAATTCTATAGCATATAAGTTTATTGTATATACTTTTTAAACATTTAGTTGATCATAATACCACTTAAATTACTTTTCTCATATAAAATATTTCTGAATTAATAACATGTTCTAATTCGTGGCCCCTGCATTTCTATTACTTTCAATAGTTATGCACAGATTCTGCTAAACTATAAATTCATAAAAAAAGAAAGTAGCAGATTCAAAATCTGCTACCCTAATACATATAATTAAATATTAGTCTACTTTAGCCGTATCAATCCAGCTCATCATTCCTCTTAATTCCTTACCAACTTTTTCAATTGGATGTTCTGCTTCCATTCTTCTTCTTGCATTAAATCCTGGTCTATTAGTTTGGTTTTCTAACAACCAATTCTTAGCAAATGTACCATCTTGAATTTCAGTAAGAACTTTCTTCATTTCTTTCTTAGTTTCATCTGTGATGATTCTTCTACCAATTTGGTAATCTCCATATTCAGCAGTATCTGAAATTGAATATCTCATCATGCTTAATCCACCTTGATATAATAAATCAACAATTAATTTCATTTCATGCATACATTCAAAGTAAGCATTTTCTGGAGCATAACCTGCTTCTACTAAAGTTTCAAAGCCAGCTTTGATAAGTTCTGAAACTCCGCCACAAAGAACTGCTTGTTCTCCGAATAAATCTGTTTCTGTTTCATCTTTAAATGTAGTTTCAAGAACTCCTGCTCTTGCTCCTCCAATTCCATTAGCATATGCTAATGCATATTGTTTAGCTTTTCCTGTTGCATCCTGATGTACAGCTATTAAACAAGGTACTCCAGCACCTTCAGTATATGTTCTTCTTACTAAATGCCCTGGACCTTTAGGCGCAACCATAAATACATCAACGTATGAAGGTGGAACCACTTGACCGAAGTGTATATTAAATCCATGAGCAAAAACTAATGCATTTCCTTCTTCTAAGTTTGGAGCAATTTCTTCATTATATATTTTTGCTTGCTTTTCATCTGGTAATAAAATCATGATTAAATCTGCTGCTTTTGCCGCATCTGCAACAGTTGCAACTTGCAATCCTGCTGCTTCTGCTTTAGCCCAAGATTTACTTCCGTTATACAATCCAACAACAACATCTACTCCACTTTCATGAAGATTTAACGCATGTGCATGCCCTTGGCTACCATATCCTATTATAGCAACTTTCTTTCCTCTTAATAAATTTAAATCTGTGTCTTTTTCGTAATACATTTTTGGCATTTTAATGACCTCCTAGTTAATATTAATATCTTCTTCACTTATTATTTGGTTAATTGGCGCACCAGGTGCAACCATAGGAAAAACTTTTTTATCACTGTTTATTAGATAATCTATAAGAACTGGACCTTCTGAATCCAGAGCTTTTCTAAGTATATCGTCTATTTCATCTACTTGAGTTATTCTAAATGCTTTAGCTCCAAAAGCTTCAGCAAGCTTAACATAATCTGTAGGTCTATCTAAAGTTGTCTCAGAATATCTTCCTTCGTAGAAAAAGTCTTGCCATTGCCTTACCATTCCTAAACAATTGTTATTCATAATAACTTGAATTAATGGAAGATTGTTTTTAACAGCAGTAACTAATTCATTGCAGTTCATTCCAAAACTTCCATCTCCTGCAATATTAAATACTCTTTTATCAAATCTGCCTATCTGAGCTCCAATTGCTGCTCCAAGACCATATCCCATAGTTCCAAGTCCACCTGATGTTATAAATGTTCTTTCACTTTTAAAATTGAAATATTGAGCAGTCCACATTTGATGTTGCCCAACTTCAGTAGAAATTATAAAACTTCCGTCATTTAATTTATTCAACCTATCAAAGAACAATTCCGGAGTCAAGTCACAGTATGGCACTAATTTATTATTCTCTTTTAAATTATTTATAGTATCCAACCATTCGTCATTTTTCTTTTCATCAATTATTGGTATTAATTGATTCAGTGCCACCTTTAAATCTCCTACTATACATGTATCGACTTTTATATTTTTATTTATTTCTGCTGGATCAACATCTATTTGTAATATCTTTGCATTTTTTATATGATTTTGATTACTTATAACTCTATCACTAAATCTAGCTCCCAGAGTTATTAATAAATCACATTTAGTTGCAGCAATATTTGATGCTTTTGTTCCATGCATTCCTATCATACCAGTGTATAATTCATGATCATTTGGAAACTCAGACATACACATAAGCGATGTTGATACAGGACAATTTATCTTTTCCGCAAATTTTATTAATTCAGATGTTGCTCCAGATATACCTATACCTCCGCCTGCATATATAAGAGGTCTCTTGCTTTGATTTATTAACCCAACAGCTTCCTGTAATGATTTTTCTGTAATATGCTCTGATTTTCTAATTACCTCTTTAGGAATTATTTTATTATATTGAGTTTTTTCAGCAGTAATATCTTTTGGAATATCTATCAATACCGGACCCGGTCTACCTTCCTGAGCTATATAAAAGGCTTCCCTTATTACGTCCTGAAGTTCATTAATATCCCTTACAATATAATTATGTTTTGTTATAGGCATTGTAATTCCAGTTATATCAACCTCTTGAAAACTATCCTTTCCAAGTAATGGCTTTGCCACATTTCCCGTAATAGCAACCATTGGAATTGAATCCATATATGCAGTAGCAATACCTGTTACTAAGTTGGTAGCTCCAGGTCCTGAAGTTGCAAGACAAACTCCAACTTTTCCAGTGGCCCTTGCATATCCATCAGCCGCATGTGATGCTCCCTGCTCATGACAAGTAAGAACATGACGAATTTTATCCTTATATTTGTATAACTCATCATATATATTTAATACCGCCCCACCTGGATATCCAAATATAGTCTCTACCCCTTCATCAAGCAATGACTTTATTAATATTTCAGCCCCCGTCAATAACATTTTATTCACTCCTTTGCTTATAAAATGATCTCTGTTTGATAACTAGCAATGTATAAATTGATTTAGATTCTATTTTGTTGCCTCTAATTTCTCGCGAACTAGATTTCCCATTTCAATTGTTCCAACTTTCTTCTTACCTTCAGTCATTATATCTCCAGTTCTATATCCATCTTCAAGAACTGCTAAAACTGCATTTTCAATAGATTTTGCTTCTTCCTCCAATGAAAAACTATACCTAAGCATCATTGCTGCTGAAAGAATAGTTGCTAACGGATTAGCAATTCCTTGTCCTGCGATATCAGGAGCACTTCCATGAATTGGTTCATACATTCCAAGAGTTCCTTCCCCAAGCGATGCTGAAGGTAACATACCTATTGAACCTGTAACCATACTTGCTTCATCTGATAATATATCTCCAAATATATTTGAAGTTACAATTACATCAAATTGATTTGGATCTTTTACTAACTGCATAGCAGTATTATCAACATACAAATGATTTACTTCAACTTCTGGATAATCCTTAGCCATCTCGTTAACTACACTTCTCCAAAGTCTAGAACTTTCTAATATGTTAGCTTTATCTACACTTGTAAGTTTCTTATTTCTTTTCATTGCTGTTTCAAATCCTATTTTAGCAATTCTAGTTATTTCATTTACATTATATCTTTCAGTGTCATAAGCACTCTTTACTCCATCTACTTCTTCCAATCCTCTTTCTCCAAAGTAAATTCCACCTGTTAATTCTCTAACTATGCAGATATCTATCCCATCTTTAACAATGCTATCTTTAAGTGGTGATTCATTTTTTAGTGGAGCATATAGTACTGCTGGTCTTAAATTACAATAAAGATTTAATGCACCCCTTAATCCTAGTAGCGCTTGCTCTGGTCTTATTTTAGCAGTAGGATCATCCCACTTAGGGCCTCCAACAGCTCCGAGTAGAACTGCATCACTTTTTTTACATGCTTCTAAAGTTGCTTCTGGAAGCGGAGTTCCTTCTTTATCAATAGCGCATCCACCTGCTAATACATATTCATATTCAAATCTATGCCCAAATTTATCTCCAATAACTTTTAAAACCTTTATTGTTTCATCTATCACTTCTGGGCCAATTCCATCCCCTGGTATTACAGCTATATTACATTTCATTATGATAATCCCCCTCTTATAATTGCCTATTTCTTATTGCTTTTTAATCAAAATTTAATTATTAATTCTAGTTATTAGTATCCTTCTCTTAAGAAAATATATTAGTTTAATTTGATTCTTCTTTTAATAATCAGTTTTTCTATCTATTTCTTATATATCCAATCAATCCATCATTATCGATGATTTTTTGCATAAATTCAGGGAATGCTTCCCCTTGATACTCTTGGCTCTTAGTTAAATTTTTAATAAGACCTGTTGAGAAATCAACTTCTAATTCATCTCCTGCATCAATATTTTTTACAGCTTCATCACATTCTAAAATTGGTAACCCAATATTGATTGCATTTCTATAAAATATTCTTGCGAAAGTTGATGCAATAACGCAGCTAACCCCTGCTGTTTTAATCGCTAAAGGTGCATGTTCTCTTGAAGAACCACATCCAAAATTCTTATTTGCAACAATTATATCTCCACTCTTTACATTTTTAACGAAATCCACATCTATATCTTCCATACAATGTGCAGCAAGTTCGTTAGCATCCGAAGTGTTTAAATATCTTGCTGGAATTATTACGTCTGTATCTACATTATCACCATATTTGAATACTTTACCTTTTACACTCATTACTAAATACCTCCTACACTAATTCAGGATCAGTTATTTTTCCGGTTAAAGCAGACGCTGCTGCCACTGCTGGACTTGCTAGATATACTTCTGACTCAACATGCCCCATTCTTCCTACAAAATTTCTATTTGTTGTCGATACACATCTTTCACCTTTAGCTAAGATTCCCATATGTCCACCTAAACATGGTCCACAAGTCGGTGTTGAAAATGCAGCTCCAGCCTCTACCAAGTCAGTAACTATTCCTTCTTTTATTGCTTGTAAATAAATTTTTTGAGTTCCAGGGATAACTATACATCTGATGCCCTTTTTAACTTTCTTTCCTTTTAAGATATCTCTAGCCATTCTTAAATCTGAAATCCTACCATTTGTGCATGATCCAATTACAACCTGATCAATAGCTACATCCCCAGTATTATCAATTGTTCTTGTATTGTCTGGTAAGTGAGGAAATGAAACTGTTGGTCTTAATTCACTTAAATCAATTTCAAATACTTTATCATATTCTGCATCTTCGTCAGCTTCATAAACCTTCCATTCTCTAGAAGCATGATCTTTTAAATATTCTTCTGTTTTATCATCAACTGGGAAAATTCCATTCTTTCCACCAGCCTCTATTGCCATATTTGCCATTGTAAATCTATCATCCATTGAAAGATATTGTAAGCCATCACCTACAAATTCCATTGATTTATATAGAGCACCGTCAACACCAATCATTCCGATTATGTGTAAGATTATATCCTTGCCACTTATCCATTTTGCTGGTTTATTCTTAAGTACGAATTTTAAAGCAGATGGAACCTTAAACCAACACTTTCCTGTAGCCATACCAGCTGCCATATCAGTTGATCCTATTCCTGTTGAAAAAGCCCCAAGTGCTCCATAAGTACATGTGTGTGAATCAGCTCCTATAACAACATCTCCAGCAACTACTAGACCTTTTTCAGGAAGTAAGCAATGTTCAATTCCCATTTCTCCTACTTCAAAGAAATTTTCTATCTCCATATTTTGAGCAAATTCTCTAATATATTTAACTTGTTCTGCTGCCTTTATGTCTTTGTTAGGGGTAAAGTGATCTGGTACTATAGCAATTTGGCTTTTGCTAAATACTTTATCTGTTCCAAACTTCTTAAATTCATTTACAGCAACTGGCGTTGTAATATCATTTCCTAATACTAAATCAAGATTTGCTTCAATTAATTGTCCAGCTTTTACAGCTTCCAATCCCGCATGAGCTGCTAAGATTTTTTGAGTCATTGTCATTCCCATGTTTTAATCCCCCTTAAAAATATGCTTTTACTTTTCTTTCAATATCTTTTATTAATTTATATTCTATTGAATCTACTAGAGCTATCCAACTAGCTTGAATTACATCCCGAGATACCCCAACAGTACTCCAACTTTCAATCCCATCTGTTGATTCAATTAATACTCTTACCTTTGCCTCAGTTGCACTTTCTGAATCCAAAACTCTAACTTTATAATCCACTAATCTTGCCTGTTTTAATTCTGGATAAAAAACTTCTAGTGCTTTCCTAATAGCCTTATCTAAAGCATTCACTGGTCCTTCGCCTTCTGCTGCTGTCATCTCATTTTGTCCATCAACTGTAATGTTTATTACTGCTGTTGATGAGAACTCCTCTGATCCATAGGGTTGTTCACCAATGATCTTAAAATGATTCAATTTAAAGAACGGTTTGTACTTTCCAATAATTTTTCTTATAACTAATTCAACTGTTCCTTCTGCTCCTTCAAACTGATACCCATCATATTCTAGTTCTTTCAATCTATCTGTAATCTTTTGAACTGATTTATCATCCTTAGATATATTAGGAAATATCTTTTGTATTTCCTGTAAAATTGTACTTTTGCCACTTACCTCAGATACTAAAAAGCGCCTCTTATTCCCTACCAATTCTGGCTCTATATGTTCATATGACTTTGGTGATTTAGTTACTGCATCTATATGCATTCCGCCTTTATGAGCAAACGCTGAATTTCCTACAAATGGATCTTCATCTGATAAAGTGATATTACAAATTTCAGCAATATACCTAGATGTTTTTGTTAGATTTACTAGCTCGTTATCATTTAAAACTTTATATCCAAGCTTTAGTTTTAATGTAGGTATTATTGTGCTTAAATTAGCATTCCCGCATCTTTCTCCTATTCCAATAAAAGTTCCTTGAATCTGACTCGCTCCTGCCTCCACTGCCATGATCGAATTTGCAACTGCCATCCCCATATCGTCATGACTATGAATTCCAAGCTCAACCTTCACTGTTTCTTTTATGGTTTTAGTTATGCTATATATCTCTTGAGGTAAAGCCCCTCCGTTAGTGTCACATAGTACAACTACTTTTGCCCCTGCTTCTTCTGCTGCCTTTAAAGTTGCCATCGCATACTCTTTGTTGGCTTTATATCCATCATAAAAATGTTCTGCATCAAATATTACTTCTTTCCCCTTAACACACAAATACTCAATTGTGTCTTTTATCATATTTACATTTTCACTTAAAGAAGTTTTTATAATATCTGTTACTTGAAAGTCCCATGACTTCCCGAATACCACAATTGTGTCTGCCCCTGATGACAGTAAGTCTTTTAGATTTTTATCATCTTCTACGTTAATTTTAGGTCTTCGTGTAGATCCAAATGCTACGACCTTTGCGTTCTTAAGTTCCACATCCTTAAGCCTTTTAAAGAATTCCATATCTTTTGGATTTGATCCTGGATTACCAGCTTCAATGTAATCAACTTTCATCTCATCCAAAACTTTTACTATTTTAATTTTATCTTCTAATGAAAATGAAATTCCTTGACCTTGGGCTCCATCTCTTAGAGTAGAATCAAATATTTTCACCTGATTCTGAGCCATATATGATTATCCCCCTTTTCATTTTATTGCCTTATTGCTTTTAGATTATCTTTATTTAATGTACATTAATAAGATTCAATGGAATTTCTTATAGTTTTTTCCCCTCTTTGTAGTGCTGTCACACCTGTTCTAACCAATTCTTCTATTCCATACTCCTCCATCAGGTTTATTAATGCTGATATTTTATTTTCATCCCCAGTTAATTCTATCGTTAAAGTGTCTGTAGACAGGTCAATTATCTTGCTTCTAAAAATATTTACAGTTTCATTTATTGCGGCTCTGTTTTCTGCACTTGCCTTTACCTTAATTAGCACCAATTCCCTATAAACAGAGTCATCAGCTTTAAAGTTTATAACCCTTATAACATCTTCTAATTTATTTAGCTGCTTCTTAACCTGTTCTAATACATTCTCGTCTCCCATAAGTGTAATTGTCATTCTCGAAATTGAAGGATCTTCAGTTCTACCAACAGTTAAACTATCGATATTGTATCCTCTTCTTGAAAACAATCCACTGACTCTACTCAAAACACCAGATGAATTCTTTACTAAGACAGATAATACATGCTTCTCCATTGCCTTCCCCCCTTAAAAATGGTTAAAAAAATCCACCCTTAATGATATAAATCATAAGAAGTGGGATAATATTCCGCCTTACATAATATCACTAGGTTCTAACAAACCCTTGCATATAACGGATGCACACCGGATATCTTTTACTCAAGAAACGTTGTTCCTCTTTCTGGATTCTGCTCAGGAGTGATAATTATAGAGCTAAAGTATCGATTCTCACCAGCCATCGACTCTCTGCAACTTATCTACTAAATAATTTTCTCCATCTCAGCATTTTATAGCTTAAGGACCTATTTGATTTTCCTGTTAGACTAAATTGTACTCTCGGTTTTTATTGTTGTCAACATTTTAATTATATATTTTTCATTATCATTTTTTTATATATTTACAATATATGAAAATTAACTATTTATCATTTTTTTATGCACTTTTTTAACTATATATCAATACACTAAGACTTAATTTAATTATATTAATCTTTATAGTAGCTTAAATTAACAATTTAAATAAGCTCACTTTTATTGTTTTTTTAATTTGGAGTACTACATCCTGCTAACATTTGTTCCATAATCATCCATATATTCAACTTCTTGAATGTTTGCTAAAACTGTATCTAAACTATAATCATATATGTTAAAATTTATTTTTGCTTCACATAACTTTGAAATTATCTCTTCCTTCTCATCTTCAAAAACTAACTCTTTATTAATTTCTTCAATGAATGACGCTGTTTTATATATTTCGCATTTCGCTCCCTCTTCGGCACCTAACTGTGTAAATACGTTGTACCTATATTCATCTCCACCTATTTCAGTAGCATCATTATAACCATCCTTATGAAAAACATCATCAAGACGCAATTCATAATACATATTAATATATGCTTTTACTCCTTCTATATCATTAAATCCCTTGCAATTACCGGTTGGCATCACTACTAGATATTCATTATAAGGTTCTTTGTCCATATAAATGCCTCCTTTATCAACGTATTATTATTTTATGTATTAATCTATTTATCCCCTTATTGTTCATTTGTTATTCATAAAAAATTATATGTAAAAAGACAAACTTTCAAGCAACTTTATAAACTTATAGCAATTTTAAATTAGTTTTATCTATTTTGGGTAAATAAATAAAAAAGGAACTCATTTAATAGAGTTCCTCTTAACAAAATTATATATACTTTATTTAATTAATTATATTTCTTCTCGATTAAGTTTGCTAAATTATGAGCCATTTCATCTATCTCAGCTTGATTTTCTCCTTCAAGCATTACTCTTACTAGCGGTTCAGTTCCAGATGGTCTTATAAGTACTCTTCCAACACCATTTAAAGCTTCTTCTATTTTTCTTATTTCGTTTTGTATTTCATCATCTGTCAAATATAAATCTTTTTTATCGTTTGGTATTGTTGCATTAGCTAAAACTTGTGGTAATTCCTTCATTATTGAACATAATTCAGATAATGCTTTTTCCTTTTTCTTAACTATCCCTGCAATTTGAAGCGCTGTTACTAATCCATCTCCAGTCGAATTATAATCTAAGAATATAACATGACCTGATTGTTCTCCACCTAAGACATATTTGTTTTTAACCATTTCTTCTAAAACATATCTATCTCCAACAGCAGTCTTAACAATGTTTATTTTTTCATTTTTGCATGCAATATCTAATCCAAGATTGCTCATTACAGTTACAACTAATGTATCATCTTTTAACTTACCAAGTTCCTTTAAATATTTTGCACATAACATTAGTATAAAATCACCATTTATTAAATTACCTTTTTCATCAACAGCTAAACATCTATCTGCATCTCCATCAAAGGCAAAACCTAAATCGCATTTCTTTTTAATTACATATTCCATTAATTCTTCTGGATGCGTAGATCCACAATTTTCATTTATGTTTGTTCCGTCTGGATTGTCATTAATTACAAATACATCAGCGCCTAGTTCTCTAAACGCTTTTACTGATGATTTATATGCAGCTCCATTGGCACAATCTAATGCTATCTTTAATCCCTTCAAGCTATAAGGTATAGTGTTTTTAGCAAATTCTATATAATCATCTAATGCTGACACTTCAATTGTCTCTCTGCCCAAATCTGTGCCTGTTGGACTTGGAACTCCTTCAAAATCACTTTCAATGACTCTTTGAATCTCATCTTCCAATTCATCCGAAAGCTTGTATCCTTTATCGTTAAAGAACTTAATCCCATTATATTCTACTGGATTATGTGATGCAGAAATCATAACACCCGCATCTGCTCCATATTTCCTTGTTAAGTATGCAACAGCTGGTGTAGGTACTACTCCAAGCACTATTGCTTCAGCTCCAACTGATAATATTCCTGCTATTAATGCTGATTCTAACATATCTCCTGATATTCTTGTATCTTTTGCCACTAATATTTTAGGCTTATGAGCTCCTTCTGTTAATACATATGCTCCTGCTCTTCCAAGATCATACGCAATTCTTGCTGTTAATTCTGTATTTGCAACTCCTCTAACTCCATCAGTTCCAAACATTCTACCCATAATTTTACCTCACTTTTTTATTCTGTTATAGTCACTCAATTACTATAATATACTTAATCACTTACAATGGATAATATTATTTGCAATTTCTTCAGTGCCTACCTTAAATAGTATAATATTTTTAACACGTATTTACAATCTTCTCTTTCTGTTATAATATTACTATTTTACAATCAATTACACATAAGAATAATATTTTTAGAATCAGCATCTATTTAGTCTATATTTTCATCTTTTAATCTTTCTAAAACTAAATTATATCCATCACTGCCATAATTCAAACATCTATTAACTCTACTAATTGTTGCAGTGCTAGCTCCAGTTATTTCAGCTATTTCTGAATAAGTCTTTTTACATTTAAGCAGCTTTGCTACATGTAATCTTTGTGCTAATGATTTAACTTCATTTATTGTCGCTACATCTTCAAAGAATTTATAACATTCATCGATATTTTTAAGTTCTAAAATTGATTTAAAAAATAAATCTAATTCTTTACTTTTTAGCTTTGACTCTAAAGAACCCACTTTATCACCTCTTGTAATACTTATTTTCTCTTTAATTATAACCATCTAAAGCTTACTTTACAACTTTAATATACGAAAGCATATATTAATATGAATTACATAAAATTCATAAAACAAAGAAGAAGCTTATTATAAAATAAAATTTATAATACACTTCTTCTTTAATTAAATTTATAATATTCTAATTATAGATCTTCAACATTACTTTCTGGATTTATGCCACTTATCGCGTCCAATCCCTTAATATTTAAATCCTTGTATATACTTTTTGTAGGTACTAGCCAAACTTCTCCAGTACCTCTATATACATTGACCATACCTTCTCCACTAACTGCAGTTCCTATAATTGATTTAGATGATTTCTCCACTGAGAATTCAATGTTTCCTGTCCTTAAGATAGCAAAGTTTCCATCTACCTTTAAAGTATCGTTAATTAATATACATTTAAATATTTCACTTTCTGGAACTGGAACCTTAAGAACAACTATTCCGCTACCTTCTATCCTAGTTTGATACAGTCCCTCATTCCCTAGAAAAGCTGACGATACATTTTTTTGCATTGTTGCATCAATTTCTATACCTTCTTCACATGCATAAAACATATTATCTCCCACAACTATTTCATCATCCTCTAGCTCTATTAATGCAAAATGACCAAAAGAAGGCTCTAAAAATATTTCTCCAGTCCCACTATAAGTAGGCCTAAATATACTTTCTCCTATTAATTTACTTGATATTATCTTTTTGCCAAGTCCCAACAACCCACCTGATTTATTTGTTATTTGAATCTTCCCTTTCATATAGCTCAAAGAACCTGGTTCAAGTGTTACCGAACTATCTTCTAGCAATATTCTCACTTGTTTTAATTTTATACCACTCTTTTTCATTATGTTAAGTCCAAAAGCAGTTTGAACATCAGTCGCTCCGTCTAAATTCTCATATTCCAATATTTGAAACTTTGATTCACATTCCATTTCAGATAACATATTTAATTTGTTAGTAAACTTTAGTGAACTTCTCATAAAATTACCCCTACCTTATAATAAGCTGTTTCATGTTTTTAATTGTCCTTTTTCTCTAACTCCTCTAAAAGAGTGAATACTCTCTTATTGAGCACAGGATGCATAAGATATGGTGCTATTTCACTTAATGGTTTTAATACAAATTCTCTCTCATGCATTCTTGGATGTGGAAGAATCACCTTTTCATTTGAAGAAACCACTGAATCATATATAATAATATCCAGATCAATAGTTCTAGGTCCCCATTTTATAGTCCTCTTTCTATCTAGATTTGCTTCGATTCCAAGTAGTACATCCATAAGTTCTTCTGCTTCTAATATAGTTTCTATTTCCACAACACCATTTAAAAAATCTTCCTGTTCTAAGTATCCCCATGGTTTTGTTTTAATAAACGATGACTTTCTTATTATTTCAATATTTTTTTCTGCAGATATTTTATTTATTGCGTCCTCTAAATATTGTTCTTTATTCCCAATATTAGATCCTAAACTTATATATGCTTTGTGCCTTCTTCTTTCAATCATTATTTCTACAGTATCTAAATGTTTTTTTATAGGGGCCCAAGGCTTTTTTAGGAACACCTTAACACCTTCTATTATCTTATATTCATTAAGAATAAAATCAGCTAAATTTAAAGTTGCTGTTTCTATAAGCTCATAGTTCTTTCTTTTAAATTCATCTTCTATTTTTTCACACAATTCACCATAATGAACTGTTTTAGTTAAATCTCCAGTTTTTCCTGCTAATTTTAGATCTATATCTAGTTCAAAAGATAAAATGAACTTTTGACCTAATCTTTTTTCCTCTTCGAAAACTCCATGAAAGCCAAATAACTCTAATTCTCTTATATACATCTTATCCAAAACTCATCCATCCTATCTTCTTACGATTATATCAGTCATCTTTGCTGCTCTTGAATTTTCAAGCACATCATGAACTCTTACAAAATCACAAGCATCTTTCATTATTCCAATAACCGTTGTTGCAACTGTCCCCTCTATTCTTTCCTCTACAGGCAAATTAAGAGCTAATCCTATCATAGACTTTCTGGAAGTGCCAAGCAATATCGGATATCCCAACTCTTTGATTCTTTCTAAGTTATTCATAGCTTCTAAATTTTGTTCATAGGTCTTTCCGAAACCTATACCTGGATCTAGTATTATATTTTCATCTTTTACTCCAGCATCCTTAGCAATATTAATACATTCTTTCAAATCATTTAATATATCTTCCATTAAATTTTTATACTCTGTATTATCTCTATTATGCATTAGACAACAAGGTACATTATATTTTGCCGCAACTTTTGCCATATCTTTATCTTTTTTAAATCCCCATATATCATTAATAAGGTTCGCACCAGCTTCTATTGCTTGCTCTGCAACTTTAGCTTTGTATGTATCTATTGATACTGGTATATCAAAATCTTCTTTTATAGCTTTTATTATAGGTACAACTCTTGAAATTTCTTCTTCTTCACTTACTATCTCATATCCCGGTCTTGTAGATTCCCCTCCTACATCTATTATGTCAGCTCCGTTATCTATCATTTCTTTCACATGTTTTACAGCAACATCAATGTCATTAAATTTTCCTCCATCTGAGAAAGAATCTGGCGTAAAATTTAATATTCCCATAATATATGTTCTTTCCCCTATATTAAATTCCTTACTTCCTATTTTCATTGATTTATAGCTCCTTTTAATAATATATTTTAAAATTTTTCTTTTCATCTCCCCAATTACATTCATCAATAGACTTACAGCTAATGCATAGCCGTGAGAGTTTATCTGCTCTATACATGAGCTGTGCAAAGTTTTCACTCTTTTTATCTCTGTGTCCTAGTATTCCTTGTTTTATAATTTCAATTTCTTCCTCATTATATCTGTAATTATGTAAAATTTCTTTTGAAATCTCCCATGATGATATTTCATGAGGTGTTCCATTTTCATACTGAAGCGACTTTCCTATATCATGGAGAATTGCAGTAGTATATATAATTTCTTTGTTAAATCCTAGACTTTCTTCGAGATTTATTAATTGTGCTATTCGTGCTACATCTAAAAAGTGTTTTAAATTATGCTTGCAAAATTTTCTATCTTTTTCAAACTTTTTATTTCTTTTTAAATAATATATATATTCTGTGTCATTCAAAATACAATTAAATCTATCCATATCATACCCCAATTAAACTTATTCTTTACTAAATATCATTACGATTATTTTATTATATCATTTGGCCACAGTTTAGCGATATATATATGCGAATTTTATGTAAAAAAATACACCTAGAAAATATCTCTAGGTGCATCTTTACGTCTAGTAAACCTTAGCTTGTTCTTCTCCATCAAGTACTCTTATAGCACCTTGAGCTAGAGCAAGTAATTCATCTTCTCCAGGATAAACTGTAACTGGGGCTATCCATTCAACTTTTGCTTTAAGGTCTGGAACAAGTGTTGGTGAGTATGCAATTCCTCCGGTAAAAATAATTTGATCAACTTTACCTTCTAATACAACTGACATTTCTCCGATTGCTTTTGAAATTTGATAAACAAATGCTTTGTATATTGATTCACATTCTTTATCTCCTTCTTCCATCTTATCAATAACACCTTTTACATCATTTGTGTTTAGATAACCAACAAATCCACCTTTTCCTACAGCCTTGCCATATACTTCTGCTTCACTATATTTTCCACTAAAACACATTTTAACTAAATCACCAATTGGAACTGATCCAGCTCTTTCTGGTGAGAATGGGCCATCTCCATCTAATGCATTATTTACATCGACAACTTTCCCATGATTGTGAGCACCAACTGAAACGCCTCCACCCATATGTACAACTACAAGATTTAGGTTTTCATATCCTTGTCCACTTTCTTTTCCATATCTTTTAGCTACCGCTTTTTGATTTAAAGCATGGAATTTACTTTTTCTTGGTAGTTCTGGTACTCCAGATAGTCTTGCTACATCTGCTAACTCATCTGTAACAACTGGATCTACTATAAATGATGGAATATTTAATTCATCTCCAATTGACTTGGCAATTATTCCGCCAAGGTTAGAAGCATGAGGTCCTTGAACTCCAACTTTTAAATCTTCAACCATTGCATCATTTACTGCATATGTTCCACCTTCAACTGGTCTAAGCATTCCACCTCTACCAACAATAGCACTTAGAGTCTTTATATCAAAATTCTTTTCTTTAAGAACATTTAATATAACTTCTTTTCTAAATTCAAATTGATCATATATTGTATCATATCTCTTTATTTCTTCATTTGTGTGTCTCAAAGTTTCTTCAAATAGTTCCTTTTCTCCTTCGTAAACACCAATCTTTGTTGATGTTGAACCTGGATTGATTATTAATAGCTTATATGACATTCTGAATCCCCCTTAAATTTAATGCATTCTATACAGTCATAATGCATAATTTTCAGAAGAAATTATTATAGAATCTAATAGTGCATTGCAAATTCCATATAAATCTCTCCATTAATTATGCATTAATTATTATGGATTGATTTATTACTTATTTCTTGCTGCAACTAATGCTGCAAGAGCAATTGAATTAACTTTAGTTTCGAATGAATCTGCTCTTGAAGTTAAAATTACTGGTGCTGATGTACCTACTAAAAGTCCACCATTTCTTGATTTAGAGAAATATGTTAATGTTTTATACATTACATTTGCTGCTTCTATATTTGGTAATAATAATATATCAGCTTTACCTGCTACTGATCCTGTAACACCTTTATGATGAGCTGCTTCTTCTGATATTGCATTATCTAAGGCAAAAGGTCCATCAATTACGCATCCTTTAATTTGCCCCCTGTCACTCATTTTAGCTAACAATGCTGCATCAACTGTTGATTGCATACTTGTATTTACAACTTCAACTGGGCATATAGGTGCTACTCTTGGAACATCTATTCCACATGCATGAGCAACTACAACTGCATTATTTATCATTCCAACTTTATCCTTAAATTCTGGATATGTATTAAATGCTGCATCAGTTAAAAATAACAGTCTATCCCAACCTTCCACATCAAACACAGCTACATGGGACATTAATTTTCCTGTTCTAAGACCAACCTCTTTGTTTAATACGCTTCTTAGGAATGTTGCAGTATCAACTAGACCTTTCATTAACATATCTGCATGACCACTAGAAACTAATTTTACTGCTTCTAATGTTGCTTTCTTTGGATCTTTAATATCCATTATTTCATAATCAGATAAGTCCAAGTTTATTTTCTTTGCGATTTCATGGATTTGTTGTTTATCACCAACCAATATTGCTTGTGCGATGTTATTTTCTGTAGCTTCTTTTATAGCCTCTAATACTGGTTCATCTTGTGCTACGGCTACAGCCACTTTTTTTGTTGGAACTTCCTTTAATCTTGATAATAACTCATCAAAGTTTTTACTCATTTTTTGCACCTCTACTTTAATAATTTTTAACTTTTATATATGATTAATTTAATTGTTTGTTAAATTTATATCAATCAATGCTATGAATATTTCTTTATACCTTATTGTAACAAAAAAATATTGGAAATGTTGAATTTTCAGAATATTATTTTTATTATATTATTAATTTTATATATTCATTTTTATAAGATTTCACAACACGAACGTAATATAATATATCTTCCTCATCTTCTGAAAAGATTATACTAATTCTATTCATGTTACTTATAATCTTATTTTGGTAAATCGAATTTTTCAATTATATGTTCGGCAACCTTTATCCCATCAACAGCCGCTGATATTATACCACCTGCAAATCCTGCCCCTTCTCCAGTTGGATAAAGTCCGCATACATTTATACTTTCAAGTGAAGCATTTCTATTCAATCTAACTGGTGCTGATGTTCTTGTCTCAATTCCCGTTAAAATTGCATCTTCTCTTGCATACCCTTTTATCTTTTTATCAAAATTTATAATTCCTTCTTTAAGAGCCTCTACAACATAATCAGGTAAACATTCTTTTAATTCCCTGAATTCATACCCTGCAGTATAACTCGGGATGACCTCACCCAACTTAGTTGACACTCTATCTTTCATAAAGTCTCCTACTAATTGAACAGGTGCTTTATAATTTCCACCACCTAGCTTAAATGCTAAACTTTCATAATGCCTTTGAAATTCCATTCCTCTAAGGGGTGAGCTTCCTTTAAAATCTTCTGGAGAGACAGTCACCACTAGTGCTGAATTCGCATTATCTAAATCCCTTGCGTGATAACTCATACCATTAGACACAAGTCTTCCTTCTTCTGATGCTGCCGCAACCACTACTCCACCAGGGCACATGCAAAATGAATATACACCTCTTTTTAGCTTTTCACTTTGATATGTAAGTCTATAATCTGCCGCATGTAATTTAGGATGATTATGATTGTTGCCATATTGGTTAACATTTATTAATTCTTGTGGATGTTCAATCCTTACCCCTATTGCAAATGCCTTTGCATCCATTGATACATTTTCTCTATATAACATTTCATATGTATCTCTTGAACTATGTCCGATAGCTAGCACTAAAGCCTCACATGTAATATTCTTTCCATTGACAACTATGCTCTCTAACTTTCCATCTTTATATGTTATTTTCTCTAACTTAGAATTAAAGTTAACCTCTCCTCCAAGTCTCTTTATTTCTTCTCTGATATTCTTAACCACACCTTTTAAAAGATCTGTTCCAACATGAGCTTTGCTCTCATATTTAATTTCTGCTGGCGCCCCCGCCTTTATTAGTTCATCAAGAACAAATGAACACCTGTGATCTTTAATTCTTGTAGTTAATTTTCCATCAGAAAATGCACCTGCTCCTCCTTCTCCAAATTGAACATTTGATTCTAAATTAAGACGTCCATCCTTCCAAAACTTTTCCACAGTTTCAGTTCTTTTATCTACATCTTCCCCACGTTCATACACAATTGGTTTATATCCATACCTTGCTAATGTTAATGCTGCAAAAATTCCTGCTGGCCCGAATCCTACAACTACTGGTCTTGCTTTAATTTCTTCTGTACCACTTTTTATTGACTCAATTTCTCTAATTTCTTCAAAACTTATATCCTTATCATGTATTCTTGATAGTAACATTTTCTCCTTTTTACAAAATACATTAACGCTAAAGCTTACTTTTATATCATTCTTTTTTCTTGCATCTATACTTCTCTTGATTATATCTAATCTGCTAATATCTTCTTTTGACATATTAAGCTTTTTACATATTTTTTTCTCTAAAACATTTAAATCATCGTCTAAACTCAGATTTATATTATTTATTCTTATAGCCACAGACTTATCACCATATCCTTTCAACAAACAATCTATAATTATATATCTATTCAATCAAACTTCATATTTTATTTATTATTTCCCATCCTACCTTACTGCAAACTAATTCAAAGAAATTATATCATAAAAAATCACAGTATTAACAAATTAATTAATACTGTGATTTTATTATTATCCTTTTTTCTTTATTGTTACACTAACAGTTCCAACATCTGATACTGTTACATTATTAGCATTAACAAGTGTTGCCTGAGGTGTGTAATCAAAAGTACCTTCTTCTTTTACATTAGCTAAATCTAGTATTACACTTATATTTTGTGAACTTATCTTATCTAATGCTTCTTGTGTACCTGATAATTTTACATTGGATACTAAACTTTGATTTGTAACCAAAAATATATCACTTAAATTCTTGTACTGAACATTACATTCTATATTTTTAGTTGTATTCTCTTCCTTCTTTAATTTAAATTTAGCCTTAATTGATGCTTCTCCATCACTTATCGAAATACCTTCTGGCAAGTTAAGTTTGACATCGACTTCACTATCAGGCTGCAATGACGACATGTCCACGGCCTCTGTATCTATTGACTCCAACTTATTTAAAACCTGACTATCGCCTAATACAGTTACATTATTTTTACTTAATTCATACCCATCTAAAACAAATCCTTGAGGTACATTTCCCGTAGTCTTTACATTAACTGGCACTGTCTTCCCATTCGTAACCGTAATTGATAGCTTTGCAGTTTTTATATTAGATTCAATATTGCTAACTGCATTTCCAAATGAGTCTATAAATTGTATATTATAATCACCTTGCTTATTTTTATCTACATCTTTTTCTTCGCCAGTCAGAATAGCTTCAGTAACCTTATCTACGGAACTTTTCCCCCCTGTTATTGTTACGGTATTAGGATTTATATTTTGCTCTTTTTCATAAATATTCTCTTTATAAGTTACTTTTACTTTTGAGCTTATCGTAAGTTCCTTTTGAGTCAATTCCTCTAGGTTAACTTTTATACCTAACATCCCATTATTCTTTATAGTTATATTTTCAGGATAACTCGTTATTTGGACTGGTATTGTATTTTCCCCTACTTTAAGTGCATAAGCCGACATATCAGCTACAATCTTAAAATCTTCTTTCTTCACCTTTAATATTTCACTTGATGGCCCCTCTAATTTTAAATCCACCGTAAATGGCTGTTTATTTACAATTGCGAATTTTGAATCTACTAAGGAATCCTCATTAGTTAATTCTACTGGTATTCCTTTTAATTCATAAGTCCTAAGTGGGTTCTCAACATTCGAGATATATAGCCACAGAACCACTGATAACAGTAAACAAATAATTTTAACAATTAACGTTCCGTTTTCACTTTTATCCATGACCTCACCTTCTCTCCCGCCGTTTTAACTCTTTTCTGGTTTCTATTTTCTACTACCTTCGTTAGTATAAGCTTTAATCTATCTTTATCATAACCTCTTGTAATTTTTCCATTGATCGCTAGCGATACTACACCAGTTTCTTCAGATACGATTATAACTAGCGCATCAGATACTTCTGATAAACCTATCGCTGCCCTATGCCTTGTTCCTAATTTCTTATTTATAGAATTATTACTAGTAAGCGGTAAAACGCATCCAGATGCCAAAATTCTATTATTTCTTATTATTGTTGCTCCATCATGTAGAGGAGTATTAACAACAAATATATTTTCCAAAAGATTCGAGGTGATTTTGGCATCTAATACTGTTCCTGCACCAATTAATTCATTTAAACCTGTACTTTGCTCCATTACAATTAGAGCTCCTGTTTTGCTTTCCGCTAAGTTTTGTACAGCAATTGTAATTTCATTAATCATAGTATTAAAATCTTCTCTATTATTAAGATAATGATCATCGAAAGCACTTCTTCCCAAATGTTCTAAAGCCCTTCTAATCTCCGGTTGAAAAATTATAACTACAGATAATACCCCGATGGTTAATGTCTTATTTAATATAAAATATAACATATCTAACTTTAATAAATAACTGATTGGAATAAGTGCTATAATTAATACTATTCCCTTTAATAATTGTTCTGCCCTTGTTTCCTTTATTAACATATATCCTTTATAAAATATATAGGACACTACTAGTATATCTAATATGGACCATATCGATATATTAGAAAAGCTTTTTATTAACATTGTTAAAAGTTCTTGCAAATTTCTTCTCACCTCTTTTTCTCTCACAATAAAATTATACAACAAATACTATGATATTAGATATAAAGAGAATTATTATTTTCTTACTTTTTAATTATTTTTATAGTAATTTTTTATTACTATTAATTAATTATAGTTTATATCGTTATAAAATCCTATAAATGATTATACGAATAAATAGTGTATATAATTACTTTCTTTGGCAATAATATTATTTGTTGCATTATACCGAAGGAGGTTTTTTATGAAAAAGACATATAGTATTTTTGTAACTGCGTTAATACTATATCTTTCCGTTATTAATATGAATCCAGCATTCGCATCTAATTTAGCTGGATCTCATGGTGAAATTAAGACTACTTATGAAAATCCAAAAATGAAAGTAAACTACTTAAGTGCTAATATAAACAATTCTCAGTCTGATGAGAAAAACAACGAAGTTTTAGAAGTTTTCAAACATGATACTCAACAATTATATATAACGGGTGAAGATATAGATCTAATGGCAAAACTTGTATCTGCTGAAAGTGGTGGTGAACCATATGCTGGAAAGGTTGCTGTAGCTTCTGTAGTATTAAATCGTACTATTGATCCTCATTTTCCAAATACTATTAGAGAAGTTATATTCCAAAAAAATGCCTTTTCATGCGTTAAGAATGGTAAAATAACTGCTAATCCAGATCAAGATTGCTATAATGCAGTATACGATGCGATTAGGGGCGCTGATCCAACAAATGATGCCTTATTTTTCTATAATCCGGCTACCGCAACATGTCATTGGATGAAAGAAACACAAAAAGTAAACGAAAAAATTATAGGGCATCACACTTTTTTCAAAGTAAAAGTGTAGCCTCTATATATTGATTTAAAAATAATGGGTTATATCAAATAAAAATGATATAACCCATCTCTTATTGCAATTACTTTTCAAAAAATCCTTTTACAATCACTTCTCCATTCTCCATCATTTTCTTTCCATTTGCAAAAACCATTTCTATATCTAAAGATTTTTTGTCCACTATCAATAAATCCGCATCTTTTCCTGACTCAATTGCGCCCTTATTAGCTAATTTCATGATTGCTGCAACGTTCGATGTTACTACTTTAATAGCGTCTTCAATTGGCACATTTTGTTCAGTAATTGCATATTTAATTTCCCTATATAATGTTGAAACTGAGCAAATTTCATATCCTTCTAACTTTCCGTCCTTATCAAATTTCTCCATGCTTCCATTTCCATCTGAAGTGAAAGTTATATGATCTATAGGTAATTTTTCATCTAAGTATTTTTTTAATCCTTCACCAGCTCTAAGTTCACCTTCTCCTAAATTCTCTAGGTCACAGCTAGTTGTTAAATCAATGAAACCACCTCTTTTAACATACTCTAAACCTTCCTTAAATAGCTTGCCGTTTCTATTGATATGAGTCGGCAATAACTGAGTCTCAGGAATTTCTGTCTTATCTAGCAATTCAAATAAATAATTTAATTTCCTGTTTCCTTCACCTAAATGTATATTAACAATTCCACATTTATTTGATAGAAGACCTCCAACTCTACTTTCTGCTACTGCATTTGCAAATACTTCAAAGGCTTGCTGAGAACTTCTATGATCTGAAATAGCTATTTCCCCTATTCCGATTATTTCTTCAATCAACATTAAATCGCTCTTAATTGAGTCTGTTACAGTCTTAACAGGCAGCTCATATGAACCAGTAAAACAGTATGCAGACATGCCATCTTGTTTTAGTGCTTTCACCTTTGCTATCAATGATTTCATGCTTCTGCATGTTCCATCTGTTCCTATACATCCTACAACCGTGGTTATTCCTGCCTTAACCAAGCTAGATAATGGCATTTCAGGAGTTCTTGTGTTATATCCACCTTCGCCTCCAGCACCTATAATGTGAACATGACCGTCTATAAACCCTGGAAAAAGTAATTTATTTCTTCCATCAATAACCTCAACATCTATCGGAGCAATTTTAATATTAAGATTTTCATATATCCCTTCTATTTTGCCCCCGACTATCACAACATCTTTTATTCCAAGGTGTTTAGGTGCATACACGTTACATCCTTTAATTATTGAAATCATATTCTCACCTATCCTTTATTTTAAATAAATACTCTAAATCATCACATCTAATAAAAAAATGCCGATTATGTGATTATCTTTTCCTAATAGATATATTAATATGACAGTAATTTGCTTTTAAATTAAGAAGAATAAGTAATTTTAAATTTGAAACTTATTTCTTATTCCTTAATTATATTTTTTATATTATTATTAGCATACATTGAATCTGGATAATTATTTATTAGTATACTTGCATACTGCTTACTCTTATCCTTATTTATAGAACTGTTTAATAATGCCAGATTATAGAGTGCTTCTTCTACATATACACCATTAGGATACTGACTATAATATTCCTCATATTGCTTTACAGCTGCAGAGTTGTCAGATAGCTTTGAAGAGCTGCTGGCTCTATAAAATAATATATGTTCTTTTAAACTATTCCCTTCGCAGTATGCATACGCTTTATCTAAAAAAACTTTAGCATCTGAATATTTATTTTCATTAAAACTCTTTAATCCATTTTCATAAAATCTTGAAACTCCTTGATCTTTTATTAAATCAACAGCTTGCTTATATACTCCTTGATCATCACTACTTATAGATTCCTGTTTAATATCCTTTATTTGTTCATATATACCATCTAAATCATTATTATTTATTAATGCTATCATCTTATCCTTATTAAATTTAATATTATCATGTTCCTCTTTTACTTCTTCCTTTAATGTCTCTGGAGTGGATTCTTTATTATCCTTTTCCTCATATGTATAAGCTTCTTTATTAATATCGCTTTTATCTTTCGTTGTTTCTTCAACAGTATTATTTAAACTCTTATATTTTGATACAGCTGTATATCCACCCACTACAATAGCGGCCACTATAACCATAATTATTATTCCAAATAACCCCTTTGAGGAGTTTCTTTCCTCTATAAATGTTCCACTGTCTTTCAATTCTTTCTCGATTTTTTTTGCTGTAATTGCATTCTTATCGATATTTAGTACTTTCTCTGCATATTCTCTTGCTCTGTAGAAATCACCTTTCCTTTGATAGCACATAGCAATTCCAGTATTCACCTTAATAGCATTAAAATCACTTTCCGCACATCTCATAAATATATTTAATGCTTTATCAACCTTTAACTGCTTTAATGCTTGTTCTCCCTGCCTATATAACTCTAATCTCTTTCTATCTAAAATAGAATCATTTATGTAACTTTTTGCAATATCATCATTATTTAAATCACTATTCATCTTCCATACTGTAACTGCTTCTTCTAAATTACCCTTTTGATATAATAAGAGCCCTTTAAAGTTCAATACATTTGGGTTATCCAAACCTTCTAGTAATATATCTTCACATATTTCTAAAGCTTTATCTATTTGTCCCATCTCATAGTAACTCATAGCTTTATCATGAGCCCTTTTAACCTTTTTATTCATAAAATTCCCCTTTGTAATTTTTAATGCAATATGTTTTACCGATTCATAATATATATTATATCGCACTCAATTATAATAATTAAATATAAAAATTAAAGCTACCTCAATTAATTTTGAGATAGCCTTAATTATATAAACGATATATTATTCTTGTTCTAACATTATCTTTTTAGCATTTAAGATTGATGTAGCACTCATTGAGAATTCATCTAATCCATATTCAACTAATGTTGGGATAGCTGCTTCATCTCCAGCCATTTCTCCACACATTCCAACCCATTTACCATGTTTATGAGCTCCATCAATAGTCATCTTTATTAATCTTAATACTGCTGGATGCATTGGATTATAAAGATATGAAACTTTTTCGCTCATTCTATCAGCTGCTAATGTGTATTGAATTAAGTCATTAGTTCCTATTGAGAAGAAATCAACATGTTTAGCTAATTCATCTGCATAAACTGCTGCTGCTGGAATTTCAACCATTATACCCCATTGGATCTTTTCTGAGTATTCTTTTCCTTCAGCTTTTAATTCTGCCTTACATTCTTCAACAACTTCTCTTGCTTGCTCAAATTCTTCTAATCCAGAAATCATTGGGAACATAACTGCAAGATTTCCATATATAGAAGCTCTAAGCAATGCTCTTAACTGAACTTTAAATATATCTTTTCTATCTAAACAAAGTCTTATTGCTCTATATCCTAAGAATGGATTCATTTCTTCTGGTAATGGTAAATATGGAAGCGTTTTATCTCCTCCGATATCTAAAGTTCTTATAACAACTTGCTTACCTTCCATTTTTTCAAGAACAAATTTATATGATTCATATTGTTCGTCTTCTGTTGGAGCACTATCTCTATCCATGTATAAAAACTCTGTTCTGAATAATCCAACACCGTCTCCACCATTTGCTAAAACACCTAGTACATCTTCTGGTTTACCAATGTTTCCGCAAACTTCTATTCTTCTACCTGATTTAGTAGTTGTTTTAACATCTATTAATTTCTTTAATTCTTCTTGTTCTGCTTGGAATTTTGCTTTTTTCTCTCTATATTCTGCTAAAACTTCTTCTGATGGATTTATAATAACATCTCCTGTTATTCCATCAACTATAACTGCATCTCCTGTTTTAACAGCTGTAGTTATATCACCTAATCCAAGTACTGCTGGAATTTCTAAAGTTCTAGCCATTATAGCTGCATGTGAAGTTCTTCCACCTATATTAGTTATAAATCCAACAACCTTAGTTCTATCTAATCCTGCTGTATCAGATGGAGTTAAATCATGAGCTACAACTACTGTATTTTCTTCAGTAATTGCAAAAGAATCTCCGCCCTTACCTGCAAAATTTGATAATATTCTCTTAGATACATCTTTAATATCAGCAGCTCTTTCTCTCATATATTCATTATCCATAGATTCAAATATAGCAACAAAAGTATTTGCAACACTCTCAATAGCCTTTAATCCATTTATACTATTATTTTCAATTTCCATCATCATTGCTCCAGTAAATTCTGGGTCATCTAATAATGTAATGTGTGCTTCAAATACAGCTGCCTTCTCTGCACCCATTTCTTTTTCTGCCTTATCTTTAATAGCTTCTAATTGTACTTTAGAATCATCTAATGCTTTTTGCATTTTTGCTTTTTCTGCATCTATATCTGCAATTTTACTGTCATTTATAATGATTTCCTCATGCTCTTGTAAAAATACTTTTCCTATTGCATATCCTTTAGAAGCAGCAATACCTTTTTTCATAATATGGAACTCCTCCTTGATTGTAAATTTCATTTATTAAGTAAGTATTTCTTACATTAATTCGTGTATTTGCAAGTTTTATTTTAAGTATAAACCTTTTCTATTATAACATAATTCACAAAAAAATTAACTTAAATTTAATCGTTTTTTATGATTTTTACTAAAAAAAGTATCTCTCCATTTATCTATTACCATCTATTCCCTATTATTTTTATATTTTATAAATCTATTTATAAATCATCAATCAAAGTTGTCACTTTTGCATACGCAGTAGATCTTGCTTCGAAGAAATCAGTTTTAACAGAATTTGCATTTGATAGAGTATCTACCCATGAAGCTGGGTTCTTATCTTGCTCTTTGAATAATGGAGATAAATTTATTTCTTTTAATCTTTTATTTCCTAAATATTTTATATAATTTTCAATTAATTGCTTATTTATTCCTTGTATCTTATCTCCTATAACATAATGCCCCCATAAAATTTCTTGTTCTACACCAATCTTCATCATATTTCTTAATTCATTTTTTACTTCTTCAGTAAATAGCTCCGGATTTTCATTTTGTAGCTCTTTTATAATATTTCTAAAAAGCCACAGATGAGTATTTTCATCCCTATTTATATACCTAATTTCTTGTGCTGATCCTGGCATCTTACCATTTCTCTCCAGGTTATAGAAGAACATAAATCCAGAATAAAAATATATACCTTCTAATATGTAATTAGCCATAAGTGTTCTTAATAAATTGTATTCCGTTGGATTCTCTATAAATTCATTGTATAAGTCTCCTATGAATTTATTTCTTTTCAAGAGTATATCATCATCTTTCCATTGATATAATATTTCATTCCTTTTTTCAGGAGAACATATGCTATCAAGCATGTAGCTATAGCTTTGCGAATGTACTGCTTCTTGAAAACTTTGAATTGTTAAACACAGATTTATCTCACTTGCTGTAATATAATTATTTATATTACTTAAGTTTGCTGTTTGTATAGAATCTAGAAATATTAAGAATGACAATATCTTATCATATGCAATTCTTTCTTCTTCTAATAGGTTTTGATAATCCTTTAAATCTTGTGAAAGATTTACTTCCTCCGGTATCCAGAAATTATTCATTCCTTGCCTATACCAGTCTGAAACCCAGCTATATTTCATATTATTAAAATCATTTAAATTTGTAGTATTACCGTTTATAATTCTCTTTTTACTGATTTCTCTATCTCCCAACTCATTAAAAAGAGGTTTTTTATTTATAGTCATATCTGCACTCCTATTCTCTAAGCATTATATAGCTAACATGTGTTAGTTATATAGCAATTAATTCTAAAAATTTTATATCTAAATATATCATAATTATTCATATATTTTATTTTTCATAAGTTCAAATAACCAAGTAGTATCAAAGAACTAAATTAACTTGAGAACTCAAATATAAAATTTGAGTTCTCGTTTATCAATCTCACTATGTATAACCTCTGATGCTAAGTATTGATACATAGATTATAAAGTACACTTACGCTGAACAAGTTTCACATTCTGTCACTTCTAATGATTTTGATCTGACATAATATATAGATTTAACGCCACATTTACATGCCTCTATATATAAGTTCATTATTTGCCTCATTGTATAGCTACTCGTTATATAAAGATTAAAGGATTGACCTTGATCTATATGCCTTTGACGTATTCCGTTCATTTTAACACACCACATTTGTTCTATATTATAAGCCGAATTATAATACCAATAATTATCTTCTGAAAGATTTGGTGCAGTCTTAGGAATTATACTTCCCTTTTTTTCTTCTAGATAGAATCTTGCCATAATAGGATCAATTCCTTCTGTTGTTCCTGCAATTGTTGCCGTCGAGCCATTTGGTGCTACTGCAATTAAATATCCATTTCTAGTTCCAAATTCATGAACTAGCTCCTTTAGTTCATTCCATTTAGCGCTATTGTAGTTTCTTAATCTGAAATACTCTCCAGTATCCCAATCAGATCCCTTAAACAATTCATAGAATCCCTTTTCTTTTGATATGTTCATACTGGCTTTTATAGCATAGTAGTTTATCTTCTCATAAATTTTATCCACAAAACTTTTATGTTCTTCTTCCGTCCAATGTATCTTATTGTTAACAAGCATATGATGATATCCACTAGTTCCAAGACCTATTGCCCTATACTTTTTGTTCGTAATCTCAGCAAAAGGAACTGAATAATAGTTTAAGTCAATTACATTATCCATTGCTCTAATCTGAGTTTCAACAACATATTCTACTTCTTCATCATTACATACATCTATATTTCCAAGTACTACTGATGAAAGATTACATACAACAAAATCTCCTGGTATTATTTTCTCAACCACAGCATATTCATCTTTATCACTAAGAATTTGACTTTTTTGTATCTTCATCGGACTCATATTCTGCATAATTTCAGTACATAAATTTGATGAATATATCATTCCGTTATGCTTATTAGGATTCATTTTATTTGTCATATCTCTATAAAATGCGAATGGTGCTCCTGTTTCAACTGCACTCTTTATGATTAATCTCACTAAATCTTTTACTGACATTACTCTTTTCTCTATTCGCTCATCGCTTACACATTCATAATACTTTTCTTCCCATTGCTCTCCATAAAAGTCTTCTAATGCATATCCTTTAATGTTCTTAATCTCATGTGGACACATCATATGCCAATTGGCATCTATATCATTTTCAGCAAGCCTCCAAAATAGATCTGGATAGCATATACCTGGAAATACGTCATGTGCCTTTTTCCTATCATCCCCATTATTAGTCCTTATTTGAAGAAACTCAGGAATATCCTTATGCCATGCATCTAACCATATTGCCACCGAGCCATTTCTCACACCTAACTGATCTACAGCTATTGCTGTATCATTAAATAATTTAACCCACGGTATTACCCCTCCAGATGCTCCCTTAAATCCTCTGATTGGTGAACCTAATGCTCTAATTTTTCCCATATATATACCCATTCCACCACCAAATTTAGATACTTTAGCGAAATTATCAAGGGATTTATAGATTCCCTCTAAACTATCTTCCACTGAATCTATAAAGCATGAACTTAATTGATAAAATGGCTTTCGTGCATTAGACATTGTTGGAGTTGCCATAGTGGCTTTTAACGAACTAAGTACATCATAGAATCTCTTGGCCCAATATACTCTATTTTCCTCTTTCTCTGGAATTGCAAGATGCATAGCTATTCCCATAAACATTTGCTGAGGAAGCTCTATAGGGCTTCTATTATAATCTTGAACTAAATATCTACTTGCTAAAAGATTGATTCCACTATAATTAAATAGAAAATCCCTTTCCGGCTTTATATCCTTCTCCAGTTCTAAAATATCTTCTCTTGAGTAATTCTTTAAAATATATTCTCCATAAAGACCTCTTTCAGTTAGAGATTCAATAAATTCGTAATAATCCTGGTATAAATTCTTATCATCCTCTAAATTTCTAGAACTTCTAACTCTATCATAAAGTTCATATGTATACGCCCTAGCTGCTACATATTGCCAATTAGGCTCCATATCTGTAGTTAATTCCAGCGCTACTTGTATCAATGAATTTCTTATTTCTCTTTTATTCATATCTTTTCTTACAATTGGATTTAAAGCATCTAATAATTTATCTTCTGTATAAAGTCCCTCATTATCTTTAATTGTATTAATAGCATCTTTGCATAATTCACTCAAAAGCGACATTCAATTATCTCTCCCTACTACATATTGTGTTTTTTGTATGTAATTTAATTCTTCTATACAACATATCGTATATTATAATTGTTAGCATCATAATTGTAAAACCTTAAAATTTATAGATATATATGAAAAAAGTAGCTAATCTTTAGTTTTCTATAGATTAACTACCTAATTGATAAAATTTATTTATTAATATTTTTTATCCCTTATTTATTGGAAGCATAAGATAAATTTTAAACATATCTCCTTCTTTTTTTATTTTAACTTCTCCACCATGAAGTTCAACTATACTCTTTGTGATTGCTAGACCTAGTCCAGAACCCTCTACTTTAGAATTTCTAGACTTATCCCCTCTTGCAAATCTTTCAAACATTTCGTATTCATTAAAATCCATTTCGTAATTAGCAATATTTTTCACGCCGACATTAACATAATCACCATCTATTTTTACATTAATATAAACCCTAGTATTGCTCATTGAATACTTTAGTGCATTAATTATTATATTTTCTAAGGCTCTTGACATCATCTTTCCATCAAGTTCCATATATACAGCATCTTCTTCACTAGTCACTTTAAATGAAATATTTTTTTCCTCATATAAAGTACTATATTCACCTATACCTTGATGTATTAATGATAGTATGTCTATTAACTCTCTATTTAACTTAATTTTCCCACTATTGATTTTTGACATTTCAAATAAATCTTCAATTAATACTTTTAATTTTAGCGACTTTCTCTCTAATATTAATAAGTACTCTTCTCTTTCTTCCTCTGTTATATCACTATTCTTTAGTATGTTAACATAATTTATAATTGATGTTAAAGGCGTCTTTAAGTCATGCGATACATTCGATATTAGTTCTGTTTTCAGTTTCTCATTGTGGACACCATCTTCTAATATTTCCTTATATCCCGCTTTTATTAAGTTAATATTTTTTGCAAGCTCTTTTATCGCAGGAGACCCATCTAATTTAATATCATCTTGTAAATTCCCTTCACTAACTCTTCTAAGTGCATCATTTACCACTATTATGTCTAGGGTCTTCTTTAATGCATACATCATAGTGAAAAATAAGATTATAATAACAAATACACTTCCTTTAAACGGATACGTTTGAAAAAACTTCACAAATATATTATTTTCATATCCTCCAGTAGCAAGAAAATATAAATATGCAATTAACAATATCAATGCTAATGCAATAGATATTATTAATTTGCTCCTTGTTTCTTTATAATGAAATCCATTTTTAATTACAAAAATCACATTATTAACAAAATCGGATTGTATTCTAGGTGAATTTTGATTCTTTTTCAATATGAAAATAATCTTTGTAATAAACGCCACATACATAACAGCTAAGAAAAGTAGTCCTCTTAAATCACTTTTAATTCTATTAACTGCTAAACTGTGTTGCGACCTATTAATCTGTATATAATCACCCAATGCTGAAAGTAAAAATAATGTTATCAATGCTACAATTATTATATCTACTAAATAGATGCTACTAAAATATATCTTAATCTTCCTTTTCAATCTTGTATCCAATCCCCCACACCACCTTGATATATTCAGGCTCTTTTGTGTTTATTTCAATTTTTTCTCTTATTCTCCTAATATGTACGGTTACCGTATTTTCACTTTTGTAAAATATCTCTTCCCATACGTGTTCGTATATCTCTTTAATAGAAAATACTTTTCCTAAGTTTGATGCTAGCAAATATAATATCTTGTATTCTGTAGCTGTTACCTTAACATCTTCTCCTCGCAAAGTAATTTTTTTTGCAACAGTATCTATTACCAAATCTTTAACTTTAATTATATCCTTACCCTCTTCTACATTTAGCGGTTTCTCATATCTTCTTAATTGAGATTTAACTCTTGCTACCAATTCTAAGTGGTTGAATGGTTTAGTTATATAATCATCCGCCCCTACATTTAATCCTAATATTTTATCTGAATCTTCGCCCTTTGCAGATAACATTATTATAGGTAAGTTTTGACTTTCTCTTATCTTTAAACAAGTACGTATCCCATCAAATCTAGGCATCATTATATCTAGTATAATTAAATGTATTTTTTCTTTTTCAAGAATATCTAAAGCTTCCAATCCATCCTCAGCCTTAAATACTTTTAAATTTTCGCCTCTTAAATATATTTCAATTGCATCTCGTATTTCCTTTTCGTCATCAACTACTAATACATTGAACATACAAATTCCTCCTAAAGTTCACGTCTCACATAATATTGTTTTACAATGAACTTATCTTCTAAATATTAATTATACACTGCTTTTTTAAATTCTTCTGAATTTTTAACTGTATCAAAATCATGTTCTTCTTTTGCTATTTCCTTTATTGATGCATCCATTTGTATTGCTTTATTCAAATACAGCATTGTATTTTTTATGTCTCCTCTTCTTCCATAAATAGATGCTATACCATAATAACTCCATTCATAATCTTCAACATCTAAAGCCTTATTATACCATTCAAGTGCGTCATCCATTTTTCCATATAATTCATATGTAAGTGCCTTATTAAACCTTGCATATCCATAGTTATTATCAATACTTAATGCCTTATCTATATCATCTATACCACTATTAAAATCTCCATTATAAGACTTCGCAATTCCTCTTATATTATATCCCATTGCATTACTTGGAAATTCACTTATAAGCAAATCTGCTTTGCTTATTGACTCAATGTACTTATGTGAAAAAAATAAATTATATGCTTCGTCGTATAATTCATTTTCCCTTTCAGAATAACTAGACTTTTCATTTGTTTTATCATCAACAGCCTTTTTAGAATCATTCTTCATATCTATACTTTCTAGTTCTTTATTGGCTACATTATTATCTGATTGCTGAGTTCCCTCAGGCATTACTATTTCTTTTTCTTCTTTATATTTATTATCCTTGCTATTTCTATTTTCTATAAATTCATGAGCTATTATCCCCAATGCTATTAACACTAGTACAAATAATAGTATTCTTTTATTTTTCTCTTTTCCTGGTAACTTAATTCTACTCATATATTTCTCCTTTTAATACGGCTTAATATATAACTCCAATTTATTTTACCGAATCTAAATATTCTCTTTGACCAATTTCATATAAGTTATTTCCTTGAGCATCGATAATAACAACTAGAGGCATATCCTTAACCTCCATTTTTCTTATAGCCTCAGCTCCTAAATCTTCATAAGCGATTATTTCAGACTTAATAATACTTTTTCCTATTAATGCAGCTGCTCCTCCAATTGCTCCAAAGTATACTGCCTCATTCCTTTTGATTGAACTAATTACTTCATCGTTTCTTGCACCTTTACCTATCATTCCTTTTAGTCCAATGTCCATTAATTTAGGTGCATAAGCATCCATTCTGTAGCTAGTTGTTGGACCAGCAGACCCTATAACAGTCCCTGGCTTAGCTGGTGATGGTCCTACATAGTATATAACCTGATCTTTTATATTAAAAGGCAGTTCCTTCCCTTCATCAAGCAATTCTATTAATCTTTTATGTGCGGCATCTCTAGCAGAATATATTATCCCACTTAACAAAATACTATCTCCTGCTTTTAATTGTCTTATCTTTTCTTCATTAAGAGGTGTCTCTAATTTAATTTCCATACCTTTTCTCCAATCATACATATAATTTCAATTTTTATTTCTAATACATTCTTACCAATTAGACTTTTAATAAAATATATAACTCTAAAAAATTTAATTCATCAAAGCTTCATCTTAAATAGTCAAATAATGAAAGTTAGGCAATTCATAAAGAATTAGCTATGTTATTTAGAACTTATATATATCTTATTTAAATCATAGTTTTTATAGTATTACCTCTTTATGTCTAGTAGCATGACAATTTATATTTACCGCAACAGGTAACCCCGCAATATGAGTTGAATAAGTCTCTATATTTAACCCTAATGCAGTTGTTTTACCTCCGAATCCTTGTGGTCCAATTCCTAATTTATTTACTTCTTGTAATAGTTCCAATTCTAATTCCTTGTAAAATTCATCTTCATTCCTTATATTGATAGGTCTTAATAATGCTTTTTTAGCTAAGTATGCTGCCTTATCAAAAGTCCCTCCAATTCCAACACCTATTACCATAGGAGGGCATGGGTTAGGTCCTGCCGCTTTAACTGTATCTATTATGAACTTCTTCACTCCATCCAGTCCATCTGATGGCTTTAACATACCTATTCTGCTCATATTTTCAGAACCAAATCCCTTTGGTGCTAATATGATCTTAACCTTATCACCATCCACTATGTCATAATATATTATAGCTGGAGTGTTGTCCTTTGTATTAACTCTTCTTATCGGATCTTTCACTACCGATTTTCTTAGAAATCCTTCCTCATATCCCCTACGTACGCCTTCATTAATAGCATCTTCAATCCTTCCGCCAACTAAATGGACATCTTGTCCTATTTCAATAAATACACATGCCATTCCCGTATCTTGGCACATAGGCATTTTTTCATTTCTTGCAATTTCTGAATTTATTAATATCTTATCTAAAACATCGGATGCTAATTTCCATGGTTCTTCTTTCTTAGCATTTAATAATGCATCATTAATATCTGATCCCAAGAAATAATTAGCTTCAATTGATAAATTTTTAATAGCTTCTGTTATAAGTTCAACATTTATTTCTCTCATTCTTACAGCTCCTTTATTATCGCTTATAAACTATACATTTAAACTTATTACTACATATAAGTTTAAAAGTATTTCTTACTATTTACAACCCCAAATAAATTTTATTTAATCCAATAATTCTCAAAGCTCCATACAAGCAATTGCGGTATATACTGTACATCATAATCATAAACGGAGCATTCTCTATGATGATTTTTAGTATTTTTCTGCTTAATATTACTAAATACTTTCTCTATTTTTAAATTTATCGCTCATAATTATAGTTCATTACTACTATAATTATATATATATGTTGCAATAACTGGCTTACATTTAAAATACTTGTAAGCCAAGTATTGAATTTCAAAAATGCAGGAATTCAATTGCAACATATATAATTATTTTATATATTTGAGAGGTTAATTTATGAACCCTAAAAATTTAGATAAATTCCTAAGTATACTAATTTACTTTTTAATTGTTCTTTTAACCTGTTTGCTATTGTATAATCTTTTTTTATTAGTAGACAAATTATACCACGCTTATGACTATCCAAAAAACAGCATAAAAGTTGGTCCTATTCTTATGAAATTAAATAACTAGCTATCTTTACTTTCAAAATATTTATTGATACCAGCTGTTATTCCTTTTGCTATTTTGTCCTGATGTTCATCGCTTTTTAGTTTTTGCTCTTCCTCATAATTAGATAAAAAGCCACATTCTACGAGAACGCATGCACCCTCATATCCATCTCTAAGTATTCTATATTGTTCCTTTGCAGCCTTAGGAACTCTCTTATTGTTATCATTTATTGTTTCTTTGAGTGATACTTGAATATTTTCTGCTAAAGACTTGCTGATCTCATTAGATGAATACCAAACTTGAGACCCAAAGCAACTGGACTGTGGAAACATATTCTGATGTATAGATATAAATGCATCACATTTAACATCCTTCTTCATTTGACATCTGGCATTAAGATCTTTAACTTTCTTCGCATCTAATTGTGAATCCCCTTCTCTTGTCATATACACAGCATATCCAGAGTCCTCCAACTCCTTTTTTAACTTTAAAGATATAGATAGATTTATATCCTTCTCTATAGTTCCACTCTTTGATTTTGCTCCACCGTCAATTCCTCCATGTCCAGGATCTATTAATATTATCCTTTTATCTTTATTTTCTTCGGAATTTGTCCTTACCGGAATTCCAGACATTAAGCAAAATATGCAGAACAATGCTATCCATTTTTTCATTCTCATAAAACTGTTCCTCCAAATCATTTAGACTTACATACTGTATTGTTTGCTATACAATCTTAATTATTCAAATTCATTTATATTAATAAACTTTTATTTTTTGTTAAACATATTTTATAGAACACCCAATAGATGCATCACCACAATTTTTAATATAATATCTAAAATATTTAATCAATTGAAATCCATCTGTAATTACCATATATAGAAATGTTAATAATTTTATAAAAAATGAATTATACCATTTAGAACTTATATATACATGAATATATATTGTATATAATAGAGCTATATTTAGACTTGTAATAGCTAAAGAATTCATTTAAGGCAAAATATATAGGCTTAGCTTGAACATATATATATATAATAGAAGAGTTTATAACTATATTAGGAAGTGGCACCAGAACCGTATTACTAGAAATGTAATAACTATTATTTATATTTGTTCTTTAAGATTACATATTTTTATATAAAATAAAAATCCCACAAACACCGCGTTTGTGGGATTTTTGATCTCCAAATATTATCTCTTTGAGAATTGTGGAGCTCTTCTTGCTGCTTTAAGACCGTATTTCTTTCTTTCTTTCATTCTTGGGTCTCTTGTTAAGAATCCAGCCTTCTTTAATTCTGGCTTTAAAGCTTCATCAGATTTAACTAATGCTCTAGCTATACCATGTCTAATAGCTCCTGCTTGACCTGTAAATCCACCACCGTGAACATTTACTAAAACGTCAAATCTATCCTTAGTTCCAGTTAAAACTAATGGTTGGTTTACGATAACTCTTAATGTTTCTAAACCAAAAAAGTTTTCTATTTCTCTTTTATTTACAAGAACCTTACCACTTCCTGGTACAAGTCTTACTCTTGCAACTGATTTCTTTCTTCTTCCAGTTCCCATGTATTGAACTTTTGCCATTTCTTTTTCCTCCTCCCGAGATCGTATTAGTATCTTAATTCTAGTACTTCTGGTTTTTGAGCTGCATGATTATGTTCTGCACCTCTATATACATTTAATTTCTTTAACATTTGTCTTCCTAAAACACCGTTTGGAAGCATTCTTCTTACTGCTTCTTCAAAAGCAAATTCAGGCTTTTTATCTAATACTACTCTATAAGGAGTTTCTTTTAATCCGCCTGGGTAAAGACTATGCTTTCTCATTAATTTTTGATCTAATTTCTTACCAGTTAAAACTACCTTTTCTGCATTAATTACAATAACAAAATCTCCGCAGTCAACATTAGGTGTAAATGTTGGTTTATTTTTACCTCTTAAAATTGAAGCAACTTGGCTAGCAACTCTACCTAGTGGCTTACCAGCAGCATCAACTACATACCATTTTCTTTCAATTTCACTTGCTTTAGCAATGTATGATTTCATCTGTTTCCCTCCCTGAACTTACATTAATTCTTTACTTATTATTTTAAGTAAGATTTTTTATGTCAAGACCCGGGGCTAGTGGATCTTATATACATAAATGTTTTAACAAACAAACCTATTATAATACACGCACACGGGCGTGTCAACACATTTTTATCATTTAATAGAAAACTTTTTCTAATATTAATCCGTTTGGCGGTACGCACATTCCTGCTTTTTTTCTATTTCCTTCTTCTATTATATCTTTTATATTTTCCACTTCTAGTTTTCCATTTCCAATCTTTATTAATGTACCTACTATTATTCTCACCATATTATACAAAAATCCATCAGCCGTAATAAATATTTTTATTTCATTTCCATTTTGATCTATATATAGATCATGAATAGTTCTTGTTGTAGTTTTTATTGAGCTTCCTGGAGACATAAACGCCCTAAAGTCATGCCTCCCTATAAAATATTCACATGCTCTTCTCATCTCATTTACATCCAATCTATACTTATAATGATACAGATATTGGTGACCTAAAGATAACCTTTCATATCTATTTATAATTGTATAAGAGTATGTCTTTCCCTTTGATGAATATCTTGCATGAAAATCTTCACTTACTTCTTCTGATTTAATTATAGATACATCTTCTGGCAGTCTTGTATTAATAGCTTCTCTAAACTTATCTCCAGGTATTGAAGAATTAGTCAAAAAGTTTGCAACCATTTCTCTTGCGTGAACACCCGCATCAGTCCTGGAACTTCCATTAATCATAATTTCCTCTCCAGTAGCCTTAAATATTGCTGTCTCTATTACTTTTTGAATAGTTCTGCCTTTGGGTTGCCTTTGCCATCCGCAAAAGTTACTTCCATCAAACTCAATAATTAATTTTATATTTCTCATTTAAGTTATCTTACTCCTATAGCATAATAAATCTTACAGCTATGCACCATAAAACTAAAATACAAAATACAATAAAAGCAACCAAGTCCCTATACGAAAATTCAAGTATTTTCATTCTAGTTCGCCCAGCACCACCTCTATAGCCTCTTGCTTCCATTGCCATTGCTAATTCATCTGCTCTTCTAAATGAACTGATAAATAAAGGCACTAATAGTGGTACTAAGCTCTTAGCCTTTTTTATTATTCCGCCTGACTCAAAATCAGCCCCTCTAGCCTTCTGAGCTTTAATTATTTTATCCGTTTCATCTATTAAAGTAGGTATAAATCGTAAGGCTATTGTCATCATCATAGCAAGTTCATGAGCCATTTCTTTTCCAATCGGCCGTAATAATTTTTCGATTCCATCAGTTAACTCAATTGGAGATGTTGTTAATGTTAACAGTGATGTTCCTACTATTAATAGAATTAGTCTTATTGCCATAAATGCTGCAATACTTAACCCCTCCGGATATGCCTTTAAAAATCCAATACTAAAAACTTCTGTCCCTTCAGCGCCCCTAACCATAAATATATTTAGAGCAGCTGTTAAGACTATCAATAGGAAAATTGGCTTCAATCCATTAAAAATAAATCTAAATGGCACCTTTGCGATCAATATTATAGCTAGTAAAAAAACAACAACAAAAGTATAACCTATAAATTTATTTATGATAAATAAACATGCAATAAAAAGTATTGATATAAGGATCTTTGTTCTAGGATCTAACTTATGAACAAATGACTCTCCAGGTAAATATTGTCCTATTGTAATATTCTTCAACATAATTTTGTCTATTCCCCTTTCACTTTATTTATCCTCAAAGTAGACAAAAGTTGCTTTTTTGCTTCCTCTATCGTAAATATATTATCTGGAATGTCAAATCCTTTTTTTCTTAGTTCTCTTATTAGATATGTTACCTGAGGGACACCAAGTCCTATCTTCTCTAGCACATCAACTTCTTTAAATACTTCTGCTGGAGTTCCTTGTAATGCTACTTTCCCACCATTCATCACAATAATTCTTTCTGCAATCTTTGCAACATCCTCCATACTATGACTAACTATAATTATAGTCATATTATAATCCTCATGTAGCTTTCTTATCTGATTTAATATATCATCTCTACCCTTTGGATCTAATCCTGCCGTAGGCTCATCCAATATTAGTGTTGTAGGTTGCATTGCTATAACCCCTGCAATTGCTACTCTTCTCTTCTGGCCGCCGCTTAAGTCAAATGGAGACCTATCTTTATAAGTCTCATAGTCCAGACCAACCATTTCCATAGCCCTAATTACTCTATTATTAATTTCGCTATCAGAAAGTCCTAAATTTCTAGGCCCAAATTCAATATCCTTAGCTATAGTTTCCTCAAAGATTTGATATTCTGGATACTGAAATACCAAGCCAACCTTTTTTCTTATATCCGTAAGCTTTGCTTTTTTATCAGTAATATTTATTCCATCAACAATTATTTCTCCACTAGTTGCTTCTAGTAAACCATTAAAATGTTGTATTAAAGTAGATTTACCAGAGCCAGTATGCCCAATTAGTGCTACAAATTCTCCATCTTTTATTTCTAAAGACACATTGTCTAATGCAGTCTTTTCAAATGGACTCTTAGGCATATATATGTGTGTTAAATTTTCTACTTTAATTGACATAATTCATTCACCATCTCATCCACATTTAATATTTTTTCATTTATATCTATTCCTGCCTTTTTTAGCTCATAAGCTAATTCAGTAACCTGTGGAACATCTAACCCTATTTTTTTCATTCGCTCTACCTGAGGAAAAATTTCTCTAGGAGTCCCCTCCATTTTTACACTTCCACCATCCATTACTACAATTCTATCAGCTTGAGCTGCCTCATCCATGTAATGTGTTATTAATACAATAGTAATACCATGAATTTTATTTAATTCATTTATGGTTTTTAGAACTTCCCTTCTTCCTGATGGATCCAACATTGCTGTCGGCTCATCGAAAATTATACATTCGGGTTGTATTGCAAGTATCCCTGCTATAGCAATTCTTTGCTTTTGCCCACCAGATAAAAGATGTGGTGCATGCCTTTTATATTTGCTCATTCCAACCTTCTCCAGGCTTTCATCGACTCTTTTTCTTATCTCTAAAGGTTCTATTCCTAAATTCTCTGGTCCAAAAGCTACATCTTCTTCTACTATGGTAGCAACTAATTGGTTATCAGGATTTTGAAACACCATTCCTGCTCTAGATCTAATCTCCCAAACATTCTCCATTTTACTAGTATCCAAGCCATCTACAATCACTGTTCCCTCTGATGGTACGACCAATGCATTCATATGCTTAGCTATCGTTGATTTACCTGATCCATTATGACCTAAAACTACTAAAAACTCCCCCTTTTTTACCTCCAAATCTACATCTTTTATTGCATATTTTTCTTGCTTAACTCCTTCTGTATCCTTTACATATTTAAAAGATACTTTTGCACACTTTATCATCGCATCACTCATAGTGTACCTCCCCATGATGTTTTATAGTTTTAATATATTATACAAATGTTTTTCAAAAACAACATTGTTATCTTTGATATTAAATTATTATTTTCATTATATCTCAAAATCCAACATATTCAACAAAAAAATATATATCTTGAGTAAGAAAACATCTCTATAATAAATTAAGTTCCAATTTTATTTTCTATGTCAAAATGGGGATTAAGTTTAAACTTAATCCCCCATTAGTATTATACTAATTCAAGTATTACTATCTCAGCTCCGTCCCCTCTTCTAGGACCTTTTTTAATTATTCTTGTATATCCGCCATTTCTTTCAGTATACTTTGGAGCTACATTATCAAATAAATTCTTAACAACTAATTCTTCTTGAACATAAGATAATACTTGTCTTCTAGCATGAAGATCTCCTCTTTTTCCAAGAGTAATCATTTTTTCTGCTATTGATCTAGTTTCTTTAGCTCTTGTTTCAGTTGTCTCGATTTTACCATGTTTTAATAGACTAGTAACAAGATTTCTTAGCATAGCTCTTCTTTGGTCTGTAGGAAGACCTAATTTACGATGACCTGCCATGGATTTACCTCCTTACTCCTCGGTTAGTTTTAGGGCTAAACCTAATTCTTTAAGCTTTCTTTCAACTTCTTCTAAAGATTTCTTTCCTAGATTCCTTACTTTCATCATATCATCCATAGATTTTGTAGCAAGTTCTTGGACTGTATTAATTCCGGCTCTTTTTAAACAGTTATATGATCTAACTGATAAATCAAGTTCTTCTACAGTCATTTCTAGGACTTTTTCTTTCTTATCGTCTTCTTTTTCTATCATTATTTCAACGTCATTAGTATTATCTGTTAATGACATGAATAATTTAAAGTGTTCAATAAGTATTTTTGCTGATAAACTAATAGCTTCATCTATTTTTATAGTACCATTAGTCCAAATTTCTAAAGTTAATTTATCATAATCAGTAATTTGACCAACTCTTGTATTATCAACAGTAAAATTAACTCTTTTTACTGGTGTATAAATAGAATCAACTGCTATAGCAGAAATTGGTAATTCATCACTCTTATTTTTATTCTGAGTAACATATCCTCTTCCTTTATTAACTGTCAATTCCATATAAAGTCTTCCATCGTTATCTAAAGTTGCAATATGTAAATTCTTATTAACAACTTCAACATCACCATCAGTCTTTATATCTGCTCCAGTAACTTCTCCTGGTCCTTTAGCATCAATATAAATAACTTTTGGACCTTCACCATTCATTCTTAGAGCTAATGATTTGATATTAAGAATTAATTCAGTAACATCTTCTTTAACTCCTTGAACAGTAGAAAACTCATGAAGCACACCGTCAATTTTGACAGAGGTTGTTGCAACTCCTGGAAGGGATGATAATAGTATTCTTCTTAGGGCATTTCCTAATGTAATACCGTATCCTCTTTCAAGTGGTTCAACAACGTACTTACCATAAGTACCATCTTCATTAGCTTCTATACATTCTATTATTGGCTTTTCGATTTCTAACATTGACAAACCCTCCTTATTTTAAAAATGGCAACCTTATTATGAGGGCAACTGATTCTATATTTGCATATATTGTGATAAATTTCTCTAACAAATATAAATATATTATTTACTGTATAACTCAACAATAAGTGTTTCGTTAACAGGCACATCTATATCTTCTCTTGATGGCTCTGCAACTACTTTTCCTTCATAGTTATCAACATTAGCTTCTAACCATTTTGGTAAAGTTTTTGGATTTTCAACAAAAGTTTTAAACTTTTCACTTGATCTGCTCTTTTCGCATACAGTAATTACATCATTAACTGAAACATGATATGAACAAATGTCAACCTTTTTACCATTTACTAAGAAATGTCCGTGAGTTACTAATTGTCTTGCCTCATTTCTTGATGAACCATAACCTAATCTATAAACTATGTTATCAAGTCTCATTTCTAGTAATTTAAGTAAGTTTTCACCTGTTATACCTTTAATATGCTCAGCTTTTTCATAATATGTTCTAAATTGGCCTTCTAATATGCCATAAATTCTTCTTGCTTTTTGCTTTTCTCTTAATTGAACACCATAGTTTGATACTTTCTTTTTGTTAGCTCCATGTTGTCCTGGTGCATAGCTTCTTCTAACGAAAGCACACTTATCTGTAAAACATCTATCACCTTTAAGGAAAAGTTTCATACCTTCTCTTCTACATAATCTACATGTAGCGCCAGTATATCTTGCCATTAAATTACACCTCCTATTACTACATTTATATTAGACTCTTCTTCTCTTTGGTGGTCTACAACCATTATGTGGTATTGGAGTAACATCTTTAATCAAAGTTACTTCTAGTCCTGCTGCTTGTAAGGATCTTATAGCTGCTTCTCTTCCTGAACCAGGTCCTTTAACATAAACCTCTATACTTTTTAAGCCGTGTTCCATTGCTACTTTAGCTGCAGTTTCTGCTGCCATTTGAGCTGCAAATGGTGTGCTCTTTCTTGATCCTCTGAAACCTAGTGCTCCTGCACTTGACCATGATAAAGCATTTCCTACTGCATCTGTTAAAGTAACTATTGAATTATTAAAAGTTGACTTAATGTGTGCAGCACCATGCTCAACATTTTTTCTTTCTTTTCTTCTTCTAGTTTTCTTTACTGTTTTAGCTGCCATTATCTTCCCTCCTTACTATTTCTTCTTATTTGCTATTGTCTTCTTAGGACCTTTTCTAGTTCTTGCATTAGTCTTAGTTTTTTGTCCTCTTACTGGAAGACCTCTTCTATGTCTAATTCCTCTATATGATCCTATTTCTACTAATCTCTTGATATTTAAAGCGACATCTCTTCTTAAGTCACCTTCAACCATTAAATTCTTGTTGATATAAGTTCTGATTTCATTAACTTCTTCTTCTGATAAATCCTTAACTCTTGTATCTGGATTAATTCCTGTTACAGCTAAGATTTTTTGTGAAGTTGATAATCCTATTCCATATATATATGTTAAACCTATTTCAACTCTTTTTTCTCTTGGTAGATCAATACCTGATATTCTTGCCATTAAAATTTACACCTCCTGATAATTGAAATGTATAAAAGTTGATTTTATAATTTATGATTTATAATTTATAATAAAATTTTAGGTCAATAGACGATTCTATTGCCAGCCGCCCTAAAATTTATTTTTGATTAATTAAACGACTATATAATCATATTTGACTTTTGCTGAAATGTCAATATTATTTACATTTATTTTAATGTAAATAATATTGTAAACTTGATCATTAGCCTTGCTTTTGCTTGTGCTTAGGATTTTCACAGATTACCATTACTTTTCCTTTTCTTCTGATTACTTTGCACTTTTCACAAATAGGCTTAACTGATGGTCTTACTTTCATAGCTAACCCTCCTCATATTACTTTTGTAGTAGATCAATGTAAGTTATATCTACTTTATTTTGCTCTCCATGTAATTCTACCTCTGGTTAAATCATAAGGAGAAAGTTCTACTGTAACTTTATCTCCTGGTAAAATTCTTATGAAGTTCATTCTTAATTTACCTGATATATGTGCTAGAATCTTATGGCCACTTTCAAGTTCAACTTGAAACATAGCGTTTGGTAAAGATTCTAATACCGTACCTTGCATTTCTATAACATCATCTTTTGACATAAGGTAATCAACCCTCCTTAACAATGCCTCTAAGCTTTAGGAATCTCTTAATCTTTAAATTAGTACTCTTATCGCATGAGTTTATTAATGATAATAATTCATCATCTACATCTTCTAAAATACTTAAGTGTTTAATTTTTTTCTTCTTAGGCATCTCAATTAATTTTGTATCTCCATTAGCTAGTAATACATAATCATCATCTATCTGCCTAACAACAACATATAAGTGATCTTTATCTCTTCCTGCTTTTGAAAGTACTACTTTTCCAATCAAGTCATTGTTTTGCAAATTTTTCACCTCTATGATTACCTTAGTATAAATTAACACTACCACAACGGTATTATGCAAATTTATAACTAAGCAACACTCTTTATTCTACTTAATCAGTGTTAATATTTCAGGTCCATCTGATAAAATTGCAACTGTATTTTCATAATGTGCCGATAAAGAAGTATCTGCTGTTACAACTGTCCATCCATCTTTTAATGTCTTAACCTTATAAGTACCAGCGTTAACCATAGGTTCTATTGCTAACACCATACCCTCCAGTAATTTCGGACCTCTACCAGACTTTCCGAAATTAGGTACATTAGGATCCTCATGAACTTTTCGCCCAATCCCATGACCTACAAAATCTCTTACAACTGAGAAACCTGCTGCTTCTACGTAGCTTTGTATCTCATGTGATATATCAGTTAATTTATTTCCTTGTTTTGCAAACTTTATACCTTGGAAAAAACTTTCTCTTGTTATATCAATTAATCTTTGAGCTTCTACTGAAACTTCCCCTACAGAGAAAGTTCTTGCAGCATCTCCATGGAATCCATCAAAAAACGCCCCACAGTCAATACTAACTATATCGCCTTCTTTAAGAACATATTCTCCTGGGAATCCATGTATTACTTGCTCATTTACTGAAATACATAGTGACGAAGGAAAACCATATAAGCCTTTAAATGAAGGTTTTGCTCCATGCTTAGTTATAAATTCTTCTGCTATTCTATCCAAACTTGCAGTTATTACTCCGGGTTTTACCTCTTTTTCAAGCAATAGCAATGTTTCTCCTACTATTCTACCTGCTTTTCTCATTATGGCTATTTCATCATGATTCTTTACAGTAATCATTATTTGTTGTTCCCTAACAATTCACATATTCCTCTAAAAACTTCATTAATAGCTTTTGTGCCATCAACTTCTGAAAGCAAGCCTTTTTCACCGTAAAATTCAATTAGCGGTTGTGTTTCCTTTTGATATACATCAAGTCTTTCCTTTACAGTCTCAACTGTATCATCTTTTCTCTGTATAACTTCACTTCCACACAAATCACATTTTCCTTCATTTGTTGGAGGATTAAATTTAACATGATAACTTGCTCCGCATGATGGACATACTCTTCTGCCAGTCATTCTTTCTAGAATAAATTCATTAGGTACCTTTATAAGCAATGCGGTATCTAATTGTTCATTCTTATCTACAAGAAAGTTGTTAAGAGCATCAGCTTGAGCCACAGTTCTAGGAAAACCATCTAATAAATATCCGACCTTACAATCGTCCTGTTGCAGTCTATCCTTAACCATATTAATTGTTACTTCATCAGGAACTAATTGTCCGTTATCAATATAACCCTTTGCTTCTATTCCTAAGGGAGTGTTTTCAGAAATATTCTTTCTGAAAATATCACCTGTAGAAATATGTGGTATTGAATATTTATTGCTAATTGATTTAGCCTGTGTTCCCTTTCCAGCTCCAGGAGGACCTAGTAATACTATCTTCACTGGCTTCATCTCCATTTATTCTAATCTATTTAAGAAATCCTTTATAGTGCCTAACTACCATTTGTGATTCTACTTTTCTAGTAAAATCTAACGCAACATTTATAACAATTAATAATCCAGTTCCCGAAAAAGCTATATTTTGAAATTGTGTATAATTTTGTATCATAACTGGAGTTACAGCCAATACCGCTGCTAATATACCTCCAATAAAAGATAGTCTGTTTAAAACTCTTTCAAAATATGTTGTGGTTTCTTCACCTGGTCTTACTCCAGGCACAAATCCTGCTGATTTATGCAAATTCTCAGACATTTCATCTGGTTTAAATGTAATCTGAGTATAAAACCAATTAAAGAATATTGTCAGTACTGCATATAGTACCATATACATCCAACTCTTATTATTAAAGATAGATGTAGGATTATTTAATACCCACTTTGCCCACTCTTTTTGACTTTCACCTACTCCACCAAATAATGTGGCAATAGTTTTTGGAAAATCCATTACGGACATAGAAAATATAATAGCAAGAACCGCTGATCCAATTATACTTAATGGTATATGTGTTGATTGTGATTTAACCATATTACTATTGCCTGATGCAAATTTACCAGCATACTGCACAGGTATCCTTCTTTCTGATAAAGAAAAATATAGTATAGTAGCAAGTAGAAATACGGTAAATACTCCAAATAGTACAATTTCCACAATACTTGCACTTCCTGCTTGCTGAAGTGTCATCATTGAAGCAATTGTTGCTGGAACTCTCGAAATTATATTAACGAATATTAGTATTGAAGTACCATTTCCAATGCCTTTAACTGTAAGTTGATCACCTAACCACATACAAAATGTTGTTCCAACCACTAGTGCAAAAACAACAATAGTCTTTTGGATTGCAGTTAATCCAACTGTAGCTCCACTACTTGAAATTGTTGCAAAAATTCCATAAGCTAAGATAAAAGCTATTCCAAGAGATACATAACGTGTTGCATTTTGTATCTTTTTTCTGCCAGTATCTCCTTCTTTTGATAGTTGCTCCAATTGTGGGATAGCAACAGTTAATAATTGAATTATTATTGATGCATTAATGTATGGCATAACTCCTAATGCTAATATACTAGATCTGCTAAAAGCTCCTCCAGAAAGCATATCATAAAATCCTAATAGTCCACCAGACTGAGATAGATTTTTTAAAAAATCAGAGTTAATTCCAGGAAGAGGAATATGACTTCCCATCCTGAAAACTGCAACTAATAATACTGTCCATAAAATCTTTTTTCTAAGTTCAGGAACTTTGAATGCATTGCTTAAAGTTTGAAGCACTTTACATCACCTCAACTTTTCCCCCAGCTGCTTCAATCTTTTCTATAGCAGACTTAGAGAACTTACATCCTTTAACCGTTAAGCTTTTTTCTAATGTTCCGTTTCCAAGAATCTTTACTCCATCCAAAACCTTACTTACAACTCTTCTTTCAAGTAATAATTCTGGAGTAACTTCAGTACCATTTTCAAAGATATTTAATCTGTCAAGATTTATGCTAACAATCTTCTTTGCAAAAATGTTTGTAAAACCTCTCTTAGGAAGTCTTCTATATAAAGGCATTTGACCGCCTTCAAAACCAGGTCTTACGCCACCACCTGATCTTGCATTTTGACCCTTTTCACCTTTACCAGCATTTCTTCCTAATCCAGAACCAGTACCTCTACCAATTCTTTTAGGTGCTTTCTTGCTACCTGCTGCTGGTTTTAATTCGTGAAGTTTCATATTCAGTGCACCTCCTTGTTTTTATACTTCTTCTACTTTTAATAGATATTCAATCTTTTTTATCATACCTTGAACTTGAGGTGTTGCCTCAGGTTCTACTGTTTTTCTTATCTTTGTTAGTCCAAGAGCATTTGCAGTAGCGATATGGTCTTTTTTTCTACCTATTAAGCTCTTAACTAATGTAATTCTTAATTTAGCCATTGCAATATCTCCTTAACCTAATATTTCTTCAACAGATTTGCCTCTTAATTTAGCTATATCTTCTACTGTTCTTAAGCTAGCTAATCCGTTTATTGTAGCATTTACCATGTTATTAGGATTATTTGAACCTAATGATTTAGCTCTAACATCCTTTAATCCTGCTAATTCAAGTACTGCTCTTGCTGGACCTCCAGCAATAACTCCTGTACCTTCTTTAGCTGGCATAATTAGAACATTTGCAGTTCCGAACTTACCATTAACTTGGTGAGGAATTGTTGTTCCTACCATTGCAACGCTTACTAAGTTCTTCTTAGCATCTTCTATTCCTTTTTTTATTGCTTCTGGGATTTCGATTGACTTACCCATTCCAACGCCAACGTGTCCGTTCTCGTCTCCGACAACAACTAGAGCGCTGAATCTGAAGTTTCTACCACCCTTAACAACCTTAGTAACTCTGTTTATGAAAACAACCTTTTCTTTAAGGTCTAGTGTACTAGGATCGATTCTCATTTATTTCCCTCCTTGTTTAATTAGAATTTCAAGCCAGCTTCTCTAGCTGCTTGTGCTAATTCTTGAATTCTTCCGTGATATATGTATCCGCCTCTATCAAATACCACTACGTCAATTCCTTTTTCTATAGCTTTTTTAGCTACTAATTCACCTACAAGTTTAGCACCTTCTTTGTTTCCGCCTTTTGCAGCAAAATCTTTTTCTAAACTTGAAGCAGCTACTAATGTAACACCATTTATATCATCAATAACTTGTGCATATATATTCTTTTCACTCTTAAATACTGAAAGTCTTGGTCTTTCCGCAGTTCCAAAAACTTTTTTACGAACTCTAAGGTGACGTTTTTCTCTGCTCGCCTTTTTGTCTACCTTTTTGAACATAAAACTCACTCCTTTCTATTATTTCTTACCAGTCTTACCTTCTTTACGTCTGATCACTTCATTTTCATACTTAATACCTTTACCCTTATATGGTTCTGGTACTCTCCATTTTCTTATATCCGCTGCAGCAAATCCAACTTTTTCCTTGTCGATTCCACTAACTATTACTCTAGTTGCAGCTGGAGTTTCAAATGTGATCCCGTCAATAGGTTCAATTTCAACTGGATGTGAATATCCAAGGTTCATTACAAGCTTTTTACCTTGTAATTGAGCTCTATAACCAACACCAACTAAATCTAAAGTTTTTTGGTACCCTTGTTTTACTCCAATTACCATATTATTAATTAATGCTCTTGTTAAACCGTGAAGAGCTCTGTGATCTTTTTGTTCACTATGTCTAGTAACAATTACTTCATTGTTTTCAACAGCTATGCTAATATCTTTATGCATAGTTTTAACTAATTCACCTTTTGGTCCCTTAACTGTAACTAAATTGTCTGGTGTTACAGTAACAGTTACATCAGCAGGAATAGCTATTGGTAATCTACCTACTCTTGACATAATTGCACCTCCTGTATTATTTTAAAATTGCATTTTACAATTTTATCTAGTTTAATTTATCTGAGATATTACCAAACGTAGCAGATTACTTCTCCACCTAATCCGTTCTTTCTAGCTTCTCTATCTACCATTATTCCATTTGAAGTTGAAACAACAGCGATACCTAATCCATTAAGAACTTTTGGTACCTCGTCTTTCTTGCAATAAACTCTTAATCCTGGTTTAGAAATTCTCTTAATACCAGTTATAACTCTTTCTTTATTAGCTCCATACTTAAGAGATAATCTTAACATTGGAACAACTCCATCGTTATATTCATTTATTTCTTTTATATAACCCTCTTGTAATAATATATTTGCAATTTCCTTCTTTACGTTTGAAGAAGGTACTTCTACCACTTCATGTCTTACAGCATTAGCATTTCTTACACGAGTTAATAAATCTGCTATAGGATCTGTCATAACCATTTAATGTGCCTCCTTTCGTTACATCGTATATCTTACCAACTTGCTTTTCTACAACCTGGAATTTCGCCCTTATAAGCAAGTTCTCTAAAACAAATACGGCATACTCCATATTTTTTTAATACAGCATGTGGTCTTCCACATATTCTACATCTTGTATAAGCTCTTGTCTTGTATTTAGGAGTTTTGCTCCACTTTTCAATAATAGCCTTACGTGCCAATGTGTTTCCCTCCTTATTATTGAGCGAATGGCATTCCAAGGAATCTTAATAATTCCCTAGCTTCTTCGTCAGTGTTAGCTGTAGTAACGAAGATTATATCCATTCCTCTAACTTTATCTATCTTATCATATTCTATTTCTGGGAATATTAATTGTTCTTTAATTCCTAATGAATAATTTCCTCTACCATCAAAAGCTTTGCTAGAAACCCCTCTGAAATCTCTAACTCTTGGTAGTGCGATGCTCATTAGTTTATCAGCAAATTCAAACATGTTAGCTTTTCTTAGAGTAACTTTGCATCCTAATGGCATATTTTCTCTAATTTTAAAGTTAGCTACAGACTTTTTAGCTCTTGTTAATACAGGCTTTTGACCTGCTATTAAAGTCAAATCATTAACTGCTGATTCTAGCACTTTTTGATTTTCCTTAGCTTCTCCAACTCCCATGTTGATTACTATCTTCTCTAGCTTTGGTACTTCCATTATGTTTTTATATCCGAACTTTTCAATCATAGCTGGAACTACTTCTTTTTGATATTTTTCTTGAAGTCTTGTCATATTAGTTACCTCCTTTCAAAATCTAGAATGTTTCTCCGCATTTTTTACATACTCTAACCTTAGTACCATCATCTAAAACTTTGTTACTAATTCTAGTCGCATTCTTACATTTGTTACAATATAACATAACTTTTGAGCTGTTGATTGCTGCTTCTTTTTCAATTATAGCGCTTTCAACTTGACCCTTATTAGCTTTTTGATGTTTTTTAACTATATTAACTCCTTGAACAAGAACTTTTCCTGTCTTTGGATACGCTTTTAACACTTCACCAGTTTTGCCTTTATCTTTTCCAGATATAACAATAACTGTATCATTCTTTCTTACATGTATCTTCAAGTTGGCCACCTCCTCTTATAGAACTTCTGGTGCTAATGATAAAATTTTAGTGAATTCTTTATCTCTTAGCTCCCTAGCAACAGGTCCAAAGATACGAGTTCCTCTTGGTTGTTTATCATCTTTGATTATAACTGCTGCGTTTTCGTCAAATTTAATATATGAACCATCAGCTCTTCTTACACCTTTTACTGATCTAACTACAACTGCCTTTACAACATCACCTTTTTTAACAACTCCACCTGGTGTTGCACTTTTAACGCTAGCAACTATAACATCGCCGATATTACCAAACTTTCTTTTAGATCCACCTAATACTCTGATACACATAATTTCTTTTGCACCTGAATTATCTGCAACCTTTAATAAGGTTTGTTGTTGTATCATTAAATTACCCTCCTTTCAGTTTTAAAGCTTATTTAGCCTTTTCAACTATTTCAACAAGTCTCCATCTCTTATCTTTAGATAAAGGTCTAGTTTCCATTATTGATACTCTATCATTAATTTTAGCTTCATTATTCTCATCATGTACTTTAAACTTTGTAGTTCTATTAACTGTCTTACCGTATAATGGGTGTCTAACCTTAGTTTCAACAGCAACTACAATAGTTTTTTCCATTTTATCAGAAACAACCCTACCAATTCTTTTCTTTCTTAATGATCTTTCCATTAGGGCTTACCTCCTTCCAACTTTTATTGTTCCAATGCTTTTAATTCTTCTTCTCTTAAGATGGTTTTTATTTGGGCTATAGATTTCTTAACTTCTCTTATTCTCATTGGATTTTCTAATTGTCCTGTAGCTAATTGAAATCTTAAATTAAATAGCTCCGCTTTAAGATCGCCCAATTTAACTGTTAAATCTTGAGGATTGCTTGATTTCAATTCTTTTAATTCTCTAGCCTTCATTATTCTTCACCACCCATTTCCTCAAAATCTCTTTTTGAAACAAATTTTGTTTTTACAGGAAGTTTATGTGAAGCAAGTCTCATTGCTTCTCTTGCAGTTTCTTCTGGTACTCCTGATAATTCAAATAGTACTCTACCTGGTTTAACTACTGCAACCCAGTATTCTGGTGATCCTTTACCTGAACCCATTCTTGTTTCAGCTGGCTTTTCTGTAACTGGTTTATCTGGGAAAATCTTTATCCAAAGCTTTCCACCTCTTTTAATGTATCTATTGATAGCAATTCTGGCAGATTCAATTTGGTTACTTGTTATCCATCCACAAGTTAGCGCTTGGATTCCGTAATCACCATAAGCTAAGAAATTACCTCTTGTAGCTTTACCTTTCATTCTACCACGTTGCACCTTACGATGTTTTACCCTTTTAGGCATTAACATGATCTATTCCTCCTTTCCTATGCGTTAGCCTCTTCCTTTTCTACTTTCTTAGTTGGAAGAACTTCTCCATTATAAACCCAAACCTTAACTCCGATTTTTCCATATGTTGTATCTGCTTCAGCAAATCCATAATCAATATCAGCTCTTAATGTTTGTAGTGGAATTGTTCCTTCATGATAATGTTCAGTTCTTGCTATTTCTGCTCCACCTAATCTACCAGAACAAGCAGTTTTTACACCCTTTATTCCGTGTTTCATAGCTCTTTGCATTGTTTGCTTCATAGCTCTTCTGAATGAAATTCTCTTTTCTAATTGTGCAGCAATATTTTCAGCCATTAATTGTGCATCAGCTTCTGCACTTTTAACTTCAACTATGTTTATTAAAACATTCTTATTTTCAACGAATTGAGTTAATTTATTTTTTAAAGCCTCAATTCCAGATCCACCTTTACCTATTATAACACCAGGCTTTGCTGTATATATGTTTAATTTTACTCTTTTAGCAGCTCTTTCAATTTCAATTTTAGAAATACCTGCAGAAAAAAGTTCCTTTTTCACAAATTTTCTAATCTTGTTATCTTCTATAAGATTATCAGCAAAATTCTTCTTGTTAGCATACCATTTTGCGTCCCATCCCTTGATAACACCTACTCTAAGGCCATGAGGATTTACTTTTTGACCCACTTGCTTTTCCCTCCTTTTATCTTATTAAGCTCTTTCTTTAACAACTACTGTTATATTGCTTGTTTTCTTTAATATTTTAAATGCTCTACCTTGAGCATGAGGTTGGAATCTCTTTAATGTTGATCCTTGACCAACGAAACATTCCGAAACATATAAGTTATCAGCATTCAATTCCAAATTGTTTTCTGCATTAGCAACAGCTGATTTTAAAACTTTATTTATAACTACAGCTGCTTCTCTTGGAGTATATTGTAAAATAGCAAAAGCTTCGTTAACTTGTTTTCCTCTTATTAAATCAAGAATTACTCCTACCTTTGTTGGAGACATTCTAATATATTTTGCTATAGCTCTAGCTTCCATTTATGATCCTCCTTTCCAGGCTATCTTTTTGATGTTTTATCGTCATGACCTTTATAAGTTCTAGTTAATACAAACTCACCTAACTTATGGCCAACCATATCTTCTGATACATACACTGGTACATGCTTTCTTCCATCATGAACAGCAATTGTATGACCTATGAATTGTGGAAAAATTGTTGAACTTCTTGACCAAGTCTTAACAACCTTTTTTTCTCCATTACCATTCATTTCTTCTATTTTCTTAAAAAGTCCTTCATGAACAAAAGGTGCTTTCTTTGTTGATCTACTCACTAATATGCCTCCCTTCATAAACACTAAGGTCTAAGCTGTGAAGAGAACTTACTATTCTCCTCAAACTACTTAGCTCTTCTATCTTTGATAATAAATTTATCTGAATATTTCTTAGTCTTTCTAGTTTTGTATCCAAGTGCTGGTTTACCCCATGGAGTAACTGGACTTGGTCTACCAACTGGAGATTTACCTTCACCACCACCATGAGGGTGATCATTAGGGTTCATTACAGATCCTCTAACTGTTGGTCTCCATCCCATATGTCTCTTTCTACCAGCTTTACCGATATTAACAATATCGTTTGTTGCATTAGAAAGTGTTCCTATTGTAGCTCTACATTCGATTCTTACATATCTCATTTCACCTGATGGTAATCTAAGAGTTGCATAATCTCCTTCTTTAGCCATTAATTGAGCTGATCCACCTGCTGCTCTAACTAATTGACCACCTTTACCTCTTTGTAATTCTATGTTGTGAATAACTGTACCTACTGGTATGTTCTTTAATGGAAGTGCATTACCAGGTTTGATATCAGCATTAACTCCAGACTCTATTACATCTCCAACTTTTAATCCTGCTGGTGCAAGAATATATCTCTTTTCTCCATCGCTATATATAGCAAGAGCAATATATGCTGATCTGTTTGGATCATATTCTATAGTTGCAACCTTTGCTGGGATTTCATCTTTATTTCTTTTAAAGTCTATTATTCTATATTTTCTCTTAACACCGCCGCCACGATGTCTAACAGTAATTTTACCTTGAGCATTTCTACCCGCTTTACTCTTTAATGCAACAAGAAGTGACTTTTCTGGTTCTTGTGAAGTTATTTCTTCAAAAGTTGGCATAGTCATTTGTCTTCTTGCTGGTGTAATAGGGTTAAACTTTTTAACTGCCATTTAAAATTCCCTCCTTCTTCAAGCTTCTCTGGTGTTGATCACCAATAATGGCTTTATTCTACTATTATTGCATTCCCTCGAAGAATTCAATTCCATTACTTTCTTCAGTTAATGTAACTATAGCTTTCTTGTAATCTGATCTCTTACCTACATGTACGCCCATTCTCTTAGTTTTACCTAAGCCGTTTATAGTGTTAACAGATTCAACTTTAACATTGAAAACTTCTTCCACAGCTCTCTTTATTTGAGATTTATTAGCATCAACATGAACTATGAAAGTGTACCTTTTTTCGGCCATAGACGCCATACTTTTTTCAGTTATGATTGGCTTTCTTATTATATCATGGCTTGTTAATTTCATTATGCGTACACCTCCTCAATTTTTGATACAGCATCTTTAGTTATGATTAATTTTTCATATTTCAATAAATCATATACATTGATGTTGTTTGCAGGAATAACACTTATTCCTTGAATGTTTCTTGCTGACTTATAAACAACTTCATTTGATTCAGCTGTTATAATTAATGCTTTATTAGCTTCTAAAGCCTTTAGCATTTCTATCATGCTCTTAGTTTTTGGTGCTTCAAAATTTAATGAATCAAGAACTATCATTTGATTATCTTGAACCTTGCTAGTTAAAGCAGATTTCATAGCAACCTTTCTCATACTCTTTGGAACTGAAACTCTGTAGTCTCTTGGCTTTGGTGCGAATACAATTCCACCTTTGATCCATTGTGGTGATCTGATAGAACCTTGTCTTGCTCTTCCAGTACCCTTTTGTCTCCAAGGCTTGATTCCGCCTCCTCTAACTTCAGATCTAGTTTTAGTTGATTGAGTTCCTTGTCTTTTGTTAGCTAATAATGCAACTACTACTTGGTGCAATGCATATTCATTAATTTCTGCTGCAAATACATTTTCATTTAACTCCATATCTGCAACTTTATTTCCTTCTTTATTAAATACTCCTACTGTAGGCATTTTATTTCCTCCTTTCTTCAAAGAAATTAAGCTCTAACTGTATCTTTAATTACTACTGTACCTTTATTAGGTCCTGGGATTCCACCCTTAATTAGTATTAAATTCTTTTCAGCTATTACTTTAACAACTTCTAAATTAAGTACTGTTGTATTTACAGATCCCATATGTCCTGGCATTCTCTTGTTTTTGAATGTTCTAGATGGATCTGATGAAGCTCCCATTGAACCTGGTGCTCTATGGAACTTAGAACCATGAGTCATAGGTCCTCTTTGTTGATTCCATCTTTTAATTGATCCTTGGAAACCCTTTCCCTTAGATACTGCAGATACATCAACTTTATCTCCTGCTCCAAATACATCAGCTTTTATTTCATTTCCAACTTCGTATTGACTTATATCGTCAAGTCTAAATTCTTTAAGAGTTCTTCTTAAAGTAGCTCCAGCCTTAGCAAAGTGACCTTTTCTTGGCTTATTAGCTAACTTTTCTCTAATTTCATCGAAACCAACTTGTATTGCTTCATAACCATCATTTTCTAATGTTTTCTTTTGAACAACAACACATGGGCCAGCTTCTACTACAGTTACAGGAATCACTTTTCCTTTTTCATCAAAAATTTGTGTCATTCCAACTTTTCTTCCAATTATAGCTTTTTTCATGTATTTACACCTCCCAAACTAATTAGCGGACTGTTAACAATCATAACTAGCCGTTTTATATTATTCCCAGTACTAAAGCTTGATTTCTATATCAACACCCGCTGGAAGATTTAATCTCATTAATGCATCAACAGTTTTAGGTGATGGATTAACAATATCGATTAATCTCTTATGAGTTCTTATCTCAAATTGTTCTCTTGAATCTTTGTACTTGTGAACCGCTCTTAATATTGTAACAACATCTTTTTCAGTTGGTAGTGGCACTGGTCCTACAACCTTAGCTCCTGATGTTTTTGCAGTTTCAACAATTTTTTCAGCTGATTGATCTAAAATTGTATGATCAAAAGCCTTTAATCTAATTCTTATTTTTTGCTTTGACATTTCATTTCCCTCCTTTTATGTACGTTTTACTTCTAACGCACAACAGCGGCTATTCTGTAAACTGTTCCAGGTGTTTCGTGATATCCAAACTTAATACAGAATCCCTGTCGTCGGATTCTAGATCCAAACTTACTCATCAAGAATTACCCGGAAGTCCGGCAACCTCTTGAATCCTCGCTGTATGCTATGCAACTTCTTAATTATACTATTGTTATATTGTCTTTTCAAGCTTTTTTTTATATTTTCCTAATTTTTTTTAATTCCTTATATTGGATGATTTTTTAGATATCTTTACTAAAATTTTATATCAGTTTGTCATAATTTATTTTCGATAATAAATAAATATTTGTGATGACAATCTAATTTTATTATGAAATACTAATCAAATTATATAATTTATAAAATAAAAGCAAGGTGTAATTTCCTTGCTTTTACTGTCGAACATAAATGTATCTTATTCTACTATTTTAGTAACAACTCCAGAACCTACAGTTCTTCCGCCTTCTCTGATAGCGAATCTTAATCCTTCATCCATTGCGATTGGAGTGATTAATTCAACATTCATATCAATGTGATCTCCAGGCATTACCATTTCCATTCCATCTGGTAACTTGATTGATCCTGTAACGTCTGTTGTTCTGAAGTAGAATTGTGGTCTGTATCCATCGAAGAATGGAGTATGTCTTCCACCTTCTTCTTTTTTAAGTACGTATACTTGACCTACAAATTTAGTATGAGGGTGTACTGAATTTGGTTTTGATAAAACTTGACCTCTTTCAATATCAGTTCTTTGAACTCCTCTTAATAATGCTCCGATGTTATCTCCAGCTTGTGCTTCATCCAATAACTTTCTGAACATTTCGATTCCAGTTACTACAACTTTCTTCTTTTCTTCTGTTAATCCAACGATTTCTACTTCGTCTCCTACATGAAGTACTCCAGCTTCAACTCTTCCTGTTGCAACTGTTCCTCTTCCTGTAATTGTGAATACATCTTCGATTGGCATTAAGAATGGCTTATCTGTTGCTCTTTCTGGAGTTGGGATATAGCTGTCTACTGCTTCCATTAAATCCATGATTGGCTTAATTGCTTCTTCATCTGTTGGATTTTCTAATGCTTTTAATGCTGATCCTGTTATTACTGGAATATCGTCTCCTGGGAAGTCATATTCGCTTAATAATTCTCTTACTTCCATTTCTACTAATTCTAATAATTCTGGATCGTCTACCATGTCTGCTTTATTTAAGAATACTACGATATATTGGATACCAACTCTTGATCCTAGTAGTATATGTTCTCTTGTTTGTGGCATTGGACCATCTGCTGCTGATACAACTAAGATAGCTCCATCCATTTGTGCTGCTCCTGTAATCATGTTCTTAACATAGTCAGCATGCCCTGGACAGTCAACGTGAGCATAGTGTCTGTTTTCTGTTTGATACTCAACGTGTGCTGTATTGATTGTGATTCCTCTTTCTTTTTCTTCTGGAGCCTTATCAATATCCGCATAGTTAAATGCTTCTGCAAATCCTTTATTTGCTAATACTGTTGTGATTGCTGCTGTTAATGTTGTCTTACCGTGGTCTACGTGACCTATTGTTCCAATATTAACGTGTGGCTTACTTCTTTCATACTTTGCTTTTGCCATTATAATTTTCCTCCCTTGATAGACATAATTTAAAGAATCTTTTCGTAAATATTATAACTTATAGATATTTTAATATCTATATTTATTATTCAAGTTTTTTACCATATTATATAAAAATTATTAAAACACATTATATGTTACATAAAATACTTTAATATACAATATGATAAAAACTTTATATTACTCTTTATTTAGCTCTGCTACCTGCAATTTGCTCTTGAATATTCTTTGGAACTTCATCATAGTGATCAAATACCATTGAGTAAACTCCTCTACCTTGAGTTCTAGATCTTAAAGTAGTAGCATATCCAAACATTTCAGATAATGGAACAAACGCTCTGATAACTTGAGCTCCATTAAGAGCTTCCATACCTTCCATTATACCTCTTCTTGAATTGATATCTCCGATAACATCTCCCATGTATTCTTCTGGAACTGTTACTTCAACTTTCATCATTGGTTCAAGAAGTACAGGGCTTGCTTTAGACATTGCATTCTTGAATGCCATAGAACCTGCTATTTTAAATGCCATTTCAGATGAGTCAACTTCATGGTATGAACCGTGTACTAACTTAACTTTAAAGTTAATAACATTATAACCTGCAATTATACCATTTTTAGATGCTTCTTGAATACCTGCATCAATAGCTGGTATGTATTCCTTAGGAATAGCTCCTCCAACAACAGCATTTTCAAATACATATTCACCTTCAGTTGGTTCCATTTCAATTACAGCATGACCGTATTGTCCTTTACCACCTGATTGTTTAGCATATTTAGCTTCTGCTTTAACAGCTGATCTAATTGTTTCCTTATAAGCAACCTGAGGTGCTCCAACATTACATTCAACTTTAAATTCCCTTTGAAGTCTATCAACAATTATTTCTAAGTGAAGCTCTCCCATACCCGCAATAATTGTTTGACCTGTTTCTGTATCAGTCCAAGTCTTAAATGTAGGATCTTCTTCTGCTAATTTAGCTAATGCCATCCCCATCTTTTCTTGAGCATCTTTTGTCTTTGGTTCAATAGCTACTCTTATAACTGGTTCTGGGAACTCCATAGCTTCAAGAATTATTGGACTATTTTCTGCACATAAAGTATCACCTGTTGTAGTGTTTTTTAATCCAATTACTGCACCAATTTCCCCTGCTTCTAATGATTCAACTTCTGATCTTGAATTTGAATGCATCTTAACAAGTCTACCGATTCTTTCTTTCTTACCTTTTGTTGAGTTAAGAACATATGAACCACTTTGCATTACTCCAGAATATATTCTTGTAAATGCTAATTTACCAACAAATGGATCAGTAGCTATTTTAAATGCTAAAGCTGATAATGGTTCAGAGTCTGAAGAATTTCTATGATCTTCTTCTCCATCTAATGTTGTTCCTTTTATTGCTGGAACATCTAATGGTGATGGTAAGTAATCTACAACTCCATCAATCATTTCTTGAACACCTTTGTTTTTGTATGAAGAACCACAAATACAAGGGTATATTTCGTTAGCAATTGTAGCTTTTCTTAAAGCAGCTTTTAATTCTTCAATTGTAAGTTCTTCACCTTCTAAATACTTTTCCATTAATTCTTCATCTGTTTCAGCAATAGCTTCTATCATTGCTGCTCTGTATTCTTCAGCTTGATCAGCATATTCAGCTGGTATAGCTTCTTCTCTCATATCTTTTCCAAGATCATCATAGAATATAAAAGCAACATTCTTTATAAGGTCAACCATTCCTTTGAAGCCTTGTTCGCTACCTACTGGAATCTGAATCGGAACTGCGTTTGCTTTTAATCTATCTTTAACTGTTTGAATACATCTAAAGAAATCAGCACCTGTTGCATCCATTTTATTTACATAAATCATTCTTGGCACACCATACTTATCTGCCTGTCTCCAAACAGTTTCAGTTTGTGGTTCAACACCGCTCTTTGCATCAAGAACTGTAACAGCTCCATCAAGTACTCTTAATGATCTTTCAACTTCAACTGTGAAGTCTACGTGACCAGGAGTATCTATAATATTAAGTTCATGTTCTTTCCAGAAACATGAAGTTGCTGCTGAAGTAATTGTTATACCTCTTTCTTGTTCTTGAACCATCCAGTCCATTGTAGCTTCACCATCATGAACTTCCCCTATTTTGTGACTCACTCCTGTATAGAACAATATACGTTCAGTAGTTGTTGTCTTACCAGCATCTATATGAGCCATTATACCGAAGTTACGAAATTTATCTAAAGGATATTTTCTAGCCATTTATTTGTCCTCCTCTCAATGAGTAAAATATAATTTAATTTGACAAAACTGCCTTAGCATAAGCCAAAACAGTTTTATAGATATTAGTATCTGTAATGAGCAAATGCCTTATTAGCTTCTGCCATTTTATGAGTATCTTCTCTCTTCTTAACAGCTGCTCCTGTATTATTAGATGCATCTAATAATTCACCAGCAACTCTTTCACTCATTAGCTTTTCGCCTCTTTTTCTAGCTGCTATTAACATCCATCTTATTCCTAATGTCTGTCTTCTTTCTGGTCTAACTTCGATTGGAACTTGATAAGTAGCACCACCTATTCTTCTAGCTTTAACTTCTAGTAATGGCATTACATTGTTCATAGCTTCTTCAAATACTTCTAAAGCTTCTTTTCCACTTCTTTTTGCTATTAATCCAAATGCTTCATAGCATATCTTTTGGGCTACACCCTTCTTACCATCTTCCATTATACTATTTATAAATTTAGTAACAACCTTTGAATTGTATACTGGATCTGGTAATACGTCTCTTTTTGCGATATGTCCTTTTCTTGGCACTTTTCTTCCCTCCTTAACATTTTAAATTTAAGTTCATCGGTACTCGGTATTTTTCATACCGTAAAGTGCTACATCTTTTACATCTATATAAACTCAAAATAAAATCTATAATTTCTGTTGAAGATAAGCACTATTCTTTGTTAAAATTCCTATTTCTTCTTAGGTCTCTTAGCACCGTACTTTGATCTTCCTTGTAATCTGTTAGCTACTCCAGCGCAGTCTAGCGCACCTCTTACGATATGGTATCTAACACCAGGAAGGTCTTTAACTCTTCCACCTCTTATAAGAACAACACTATGTTCTTGTAAGTTGTGACCTACTCCACCAATATATGCAGTTACTTCAAATCCATTTGTTAATCTAACTCTGGCAATTTTTCTTAACGCTGAGTTAGGTTTTTTAGGAGTTGTTGTTTTAACTACTGTACATACACCTCTTTTTTGAGGACACTCTTTAAGTGCTGGTGCAGTTGATTTAACTACTGCTGTTTTTCTGCCTTTTCTTACTAATTGGCTAATAGTTGGCATTTTTTCACCTCCTGAAATTTATTTATCTATTTTAAAATTAAGATAAACACTAATTTATCAAGTTATATGAATTAGTATATCATACAACTTATCAAATATACCTAAATTTTACACAATAAATCAATATCCTATGTATTAAGCTATAAATTTACTTTTATAAAATGATATATTCACATTAATTTGTGTGATTTCACATTTAAAATCACACAAATTGTATTTTATCATTTAATTTTACACATGTCAATATAATACATGCTTATTCTTCAACAGTTTCTCCAATAGTTTCTTCAACTAATTCACTATCTGTTTCCACCTTTAAAGATCTATATCTCATCATTCCAGTACCAGCTGGAATAAGCTTACCAATTATTACATTTTCTTTTAATCCAACTAAAGGATCAACTTTTCCTTTAATTGCTGCTTCTGTTAGAACTCTTGTCGTTTCTTGGAACGAAGCTGCTGATAGGAAACTATCAGTTGCTAATGCTGCCTTAGTTATACCTAGTAGAGTTTGTTCTCCTTTTGCTTCTTCTCCACCAAATTCTCTTACTCTAGCATTTTCTTCATAGAAATCAAACATATCAATCATAGTTCCTGGTAATAAATCCGTGTCACCTGAATCAACGATTTTTATCTTTCTAGTCATTTGTCTAACAACAACTTCTAAGTGTTTATCATTAATATCAACACCTTGTAGTCTATAAACTTTTTGAACCTCTGAAAGTAAGTATCTTCTCGCTCCATCTATTCCTTTTATGCTCATTATATCATGAGGATTTACCGAACCTTCTGTGATTTCATCTCCAGCTTCAACATAATCACTTTCATTAACTCTCAATCTTGATCCAAAAGGTATATCGTAGCTACGTTCTTCTCCATCGGCACCCATAACTATTACTGTTCTTTTCTTTTTAGTTTCTTCTATTCTCGCAGTACCAGCAATTTCACTTACTATTGCAAGCCCCTTCGGTTTTCTAGCCTCAAATAGCTCCTCAACTCTAGGTAAACCTTGAGTAATATCTGCTCCTGCAACTCCACCAGTATGGAATGTTCTCATTGTAAGCTGTGTTCCTGGTTCTCCAATTGATTGAGCCGCTATTATTCCAACAGCTTCTCCAATATCAATCTTTTTAGCTGTCGCCATATTCATACCATAGCATCTAGCACATACACCAACTTTACACTTACAAGTGAATACGGATCTAATCTTCACTTTCTTAATTCCTGCAGAAACTATCTTATCAGCGGCATATGGATCCATATATTCATTCTTCGGATGTAATACATCCCCAGTTTCCGGATCAACAATATCTTCTGCTGTATATCTACCAATTAATCTTTCTCTTAATTCCTCGATAACTTCGTTACCTTCTTTAATTTCACTTACAAATATTCCTTCATCTGTGCCACAATCTTCTTCTCTTACAATAACATCTTGTGAAACATCAACAAGTCTTCTAGTTAGATATCCAGAATCCGCAGTCTTTAAGGCTGTATCTGCATTACCCTTTCTAGCTCCATGTGTTGATAAGAAATATTCTATTACATCTAATCCTTCTTTAAATGATGCCCTTATAGGTAACTCTATAATCTTACCTGATGGACTGGCCATAAGACCTCTCATACCAGCTAACTGCTTGATCTGAGATTTTGATCCTCTGGCTCCAGAATCAGCCATCATATATATCGGATTAAATTTATCAAGACTATCCATTAATGCATTGGCTACATCTTCAGTTGTCTGAGTCCATTTTTCTATAACTCTTTCATATCTTTCTTCATCAGATATGAAACCTCTCTTATACATCTTTTCAATCTTTTCGATCGTTTCATCTGCTTCCTTAAGTAAATCATATTTCACTTTTGGAACTATTATATCTGATGAAGCAACTGTTACAGCCCCGATTGATGAATAATGATACCCCAATGCTTTAATATTATCAAGCATTATAGATGTTTTAACCGGACCATGCTTCATATAACATTGATCGATTATCTTTCCTAACGACTTTTTCGTAGCTAAGAAATCAACTTCTAGATTAAATGATTCTTCTTCATTTTCTCTATTTACTAATCCAAGATTTTGTGGAATTGATTCATTAAATATAATCTTTCCAACAGTAGTTTTAATAATCTTAGATTTCAATTCTCCATCGACTTCTCTAAACATTCTAACATTTATTTGAGCATGTATGTCAATTTCTTTAACTTCATACGCCATTATAGCTTCATCTTTGCTTGAGAATGTCATACCATCGCCTTTAGCTCCATTTTTATCCATTGTTAAATAATATGATCCTAGAATCATATCTTGTGTAGGTACACAAACCGGTTTACCATCTGATGGTTTTAGAATATTTGTTGCAGCTAACATTAAAAATCTAGCTTCAGCTTGAGCCTCTACTGATAATGGAAGATGGACAGCCATTTGGTCTCCATCGAAGTCAGCATTATAAGCTGTACATGCTAACGGATGAAGTTTTATTGCTCTACCTTCTACTAATACAGGTTGGAACGCTTGAATACCAAGTCTGTGTAGAGTAGGTGCACGGTTAAGTAATACTGGATGATCTGCAATTACTTCTTCTAATACATCCCATACTTGTGGTAATACTCTCTCAACCATTCTCTTGGCACTCTTTATATTATGAGCTATGCCATCTTGTACAAGCTTTTTCATAACAAATGGTTTAAATAATTCTATTGCCATTTCCTTAGGAAGTCCGCATTGATACATTTTAAGTTCTGGGCCAACAACAATAACCGATCTACCTGAGTAGTCAACTCTCTTACCAAGTAAGTTCTGTCTAAATCTACCCTGTTTACCTTTTAACATATCTGAAAGAGATTTCAAAGGTCTATTTCCTGGTCCAGTTACCGGTCTGCCTCTTCTACCATTGTCAATAAGAGCATCTACTGCTTCTTGAAGCATTCTTTTTTCATTTCTTACAATTATATCTGGAGCGCCTAAATCTAATAACTTCTTTAATCTGTTATTTCTGTTTATTACTCTTCTATATAAATCATTTAAATCAGATGTCGCAAATCTTCCTCCATCTAATTGAACCATAGGTCTTAAATCCGGTGGAATTACTGGTATTACATTTATAACCATCCACTGTGGATCATTACCTGATTTTCTAAATGACTCTACAACTTCTAGTCTTCTAATTATTCTAACTTTCTTTTGTCCCGAACTTTGCTTTAATTCTTCTTTAAGTTCTTTTGAAGAAGTTACTAAATCAATTTCATTTAGTAAATCTTGAATTGCCTCTGCTCCCATGCCTGCTACAAAGCTTTCATCGCCATATTTATCTACAGCTTCTCTATATTCCTTTTCATTGAGAAGTTGTTTCTTTAATAATGGTGTTTCCTTAGGATCTATCACTATATAAGATGCAAAATACAGAACTTTTTCCAAAGCTCTTGGCGACATATCTAAAATTAATCCCATTCTTGATGGAATTCCCTTAAAATACCAAATATGAGATACTGGGGCAGCTAATTCTATATGCCCCATTCTTTCTCTTCTTACTTTAGCTTTTGTGACTTCAACTCCACATCTATCACAAACTATCCCTTTATATCTTACTCTCTTATACTTTCCACAGTGACATTCCCAATCTTTCATTGGTCCAAAAATTCTTTCACAGAATAAACCATCTCTCTCTGGTTTTAAAGTCCTATAGTTAATAGTTTCTGGTTTTTTAACTTCTCCTCTTGACCACTGTCTTATTTGTTCTGGAGATGCTAAACCAATTTGTATTGCATCGAAATTATTTAATTCAAACAAGGGTAAATCCTCCCTTCAAAATTAGTGTTCATCATTAAAATCATCTAGTTCTAATTCAGTTTCAAGATCAGCTATATCGACACTTTCATCATAATCAATTTCATCTATGTCTTCATCATTATTTTGATCATAACTATCATCATCTAATACATCTGGTTCTGGCACCATAATCTCTTCAGTGCCTTCTATATTAACTTCTAGATTTGCCATATCTTCATCAACAAATTCCTTTAAAGTTACTTCTTCATGCTCATCATTTAATACCTTAATATCTAAGCATAATGCTTGTAGTTCCTTAATAAGAACCTTGAATGATTCTGGAACCCCTGGTTCAGGTATATTTTCACCTTTTACTATAGCTTCATATGTTTTAACTCTACCTACAACATCATCTGATTTAACAGTTAATATTTCCTGAAGTGTATGTGCTGCTCCATATGCTTCTAATGCCCAAACTTCCATTTCACCAAATCTTTGACCACCAAATTGAGCTTTACCTCCTAATGGTTGTTGAGTAACCAATGAATATGGTCCTGTAGATCTAGCATGAATCTTATCATCTACTAAATGGTGAAGTTTTAAAATATACATTATACCAACAGTTACTGGATTATCAAACGGTTCTCCAGTTCTACCATCATATAATATAGTTTTAGCATCTTCTCTAAATCCTGCTTTTATCATGCATTCTGTGATTTCAGGTTGTGTTGCACCATCAAATACAGGTGTAGCTATATGCCATCCTAAATGACTAGCTGCCCAACCTAAGTGAACTTCAAGTACCTGACCTATATTCATACGAGAAGGTACTCCTAATGGATTTAAGCATATTTGAAGAGGTCTACCGTCCGGTAAGAATGGCATATCTTCTTCTGGTAATATTCTAGAGATAACCCCCTTATTACCATGACGTCCTGCCATTTTATCCCCAACTGAAATTTTTCTTTTTTGTGCTATATAGCATCTTACAAGTTCATTTACTCCAGGATTCAATTCGTCTCCATTTTCTCTTGTAAATACTTTTATATCAACAATTATTCCAGCTTCTCCGTGAGGAACTCTTAATGAAGTATCTCTTACTTCTCTTGCCTTTTCACCAAATATTGCTCTTAGCAATCTTTCTTCTGCTGTAAGCTCAGTTTCACCTTTTGGAGTTACTTTTCCAACCAATATGTCTCCCGATCTCACTTCTGCACCGATTCGTATGATTCCTCTGTCATCTACATCCTTAAGTGCATCATCGCTTACATTTGGTATGTCTCTTGTAATTTCCTCTGGTCCTAGCTTCGTATCTCTAGCTTCACATTCATATTCTTCTATATGCATAGATGTAAAGACATCTTCTCTGACCAATTCTTCTGAAATTAGCATAGCATCTTCGTAATTATAACCTTCCCAAGTTATGAATCCCATTCTGATGTTCTTACCTAATGCAATTTCACCTAAATCTGTAGATGGACCATCTGCAATAACTTGATTCTTGTATACTATTTCTCCCGTATCAACTATCGGTCTTTGATTAATACAAGTTCCTGAGTTACTTCTCTTAAACTTTAATAATTTATATACATCTGTGCCACCATCTGAGTCTCTCTTAACACGAATCTCACTACCCGAAACATAAGTAACTACTCCAGCATTCTTTGCCTTTGGTAATACCCCTGAGTCAACAGCAGCTTTAAATTCGATCCCTGTTCCAACTATTGGTGCTTGAGGACTTAGTAATGGAACTGCTTGACGTTGCATGTTTGAACCCATAAGAGCTCTTGATGCATCATCATTCTCAAGGAATGGTATCATCGCAGTTGCAACAGATACAATTTGTCTTGCAGATACATCTATTAAATCAACATCAGTTGTTGGAACAACTAATATATCCTCTAAATGTCTTACTCTGACCTTTTTATTTATAAAGTGCCCATTTTCATCCATTGGCTCTTTTGCTTCAGCTATTAAACATTGATCTTCTTCATCTGCAGTGAAATACCTTATTTCATCTGTAGCTCTTCCATTTTCTTTATCAACAATTCTATATGGTGTTTCTATAAATCCATACTCATTAACTTTTGCAAAAGTCGCCAAAGAATTTATAAGCCCTATATTTGGACCTTCTGGTGTTTCAATAGGACACATTCTACCATAATGCGAATGGTGAACGTCTCTTACTTCGAAACCAGCTCTTTCCCTTGAAAGACCTCCTGGTCCCAATGCTGACAACCTTCTTTTATGAGTAAGTTCTGATAATGGATTTGTTTGATCCATGAATTGTGATAACTGCGAGCTACCAAAAAATTCTTTAATAGCTGCTGCTACTGGTCTTATATTAATTAACATTTGAGGAGTTATAGCTTCTTGATCTTGAATAGTCATTCTTTCCTTTACTACTCTTTCCATTCTAGATAGACCAATTCTAAATTGGTTCTGCAATAATTCTCCTACAGATCTTAATCTTCTATTGCCTAAATGATCTATATCATCAACATAACCTATTCCATAAGTTAATCCTAATTCATAGCTTATAGTTGCAAATATATCATCCCTTATGATGTGTTTAGGAATAAGTTTACTAATATTCTTCTTAATTTCCTCTTTAATACTTGCTTCATCAGAAAAATTATCCAATATTTCTTTCAAAGTTGGATAATGAACCAATTCTTTTATTCCTAGGTCTGAAATATCAAAGGAAACTTGTTTCTTTAAGTCTACAAAGTTATTACTAATTACTCTAATAACTTTATCTTCTATTAATACATCAACAGATTTAACACCTGCATTCTGAATTTCTTCAGCTACTAATCTACTTATTTTCTGACCCTTCTCCACCATTATTTCTCCGGTTTGTGGATTAACAATATCAGTGGCCGCTACTTGGTTAGCTATTCTTAGGTTTAATGCAAGTTTTTTATTAAATTTGTATCTTCCTACTCTAGATAAATCATATCTTTTTGCATCGAAAAATAATGTATCAATTAAAGATATAGCACTATCTACTGTTGGTGGTTCACCAGGTCTCAATCTTTTATATATTTCAAGTAGTGCTTCCTCTTTAGTTTTAGTGTTGTCTTTTTCTATTGAAGCTCTAAATCTTTCTTCTTCACCGAAGAAATCTAACAACTCCTGATCACTGCCTAATCCCATAGCTCTTGCCAATATGCTAATTGATAATTTTCTAGTTTTATCAATTCTTACATAAATTACATCATTAGAATCTGTTTCGTATTCCAACCATGCTCCTCTATTAGGAATAACAGTTGATGAATATAACTTTTTACCACTCTTATCTATAGAGTAGTTATAATATACACCCGGTGATCTTACTAATTGACTAACTATAACTCTTTCAGCACCATTAATTACAAAGGTACCTTGCTCTGTCATTAATGGGAAGTCACCCATAAATACTTCTTGTTCTTTAATTTCACCAGTTTCATTATTCTGCAATCTGATTGAAACTTTTAATGGCGCAGCATAAGTCGCGTCTCTTTCCTTACATTCTTCGACAGAATACTTGATGTTTTCCATATCAAGTTTATAGTCTACGAACTCAAGTACTAAATTTCCCGTGAAGTTTGTGATAGGATTAATATCATCAAAAACTTCATGCAACCCTTCTCTTAAAAACCATTCATACGAATCTAATTGTACTTCAATTAAATTCGGCATTTCAGTAACATCATTAACCTTACCAAAACTCATTCTTGTTCTTTTTCCAACTTGGACAGGATGTACCATGAATTTTCACCCCTTGTATAAAATAAACTAAAATAGCCAAAAGCATACTTTCCCTAAGGACTTTGCTTTCGGACAGCGTCTTTCTATAGTATAACCATTATTCACCAGATTATACTCCTTATTTCCACTATAAATATATAGTATTCCATAGAGAATAATACATTATATTATAATATCATAGGATATTTTTCTTGTCAATAAATATTATTGAATAATTCTTTTCAGTTATAAAGCTATATAAAATACCTATTTACCTAACAAGCATTTTATATAGCTTTATAAATTCAGTTTAAAAAAGGTGCTATAAAGCACCTTTTTCTTTAAAACAAACTACTTAACTTCTGCAGTAGCTCCTACTTCAGCTAATTTAGCTTTCATATCTTCAGCTTCGTCTTTAGAAACGCCTTCTTTTAATGTCTTAGGAGCTCCATCAACTATTTCCTTAGCTTCTTTTAATCCTAATCCTGTTATTTCTCTAACTACTTTGATAACTTTAATCTTGTTATCTCCTGCGCTTGCTAATACTACGTCGAATTCAGTTTTTTCTTCAGCAGCAGCTCCACCAGCTACAGCTCCACCAGCTACAACAGCAGCAGCAGCACTTACTCCAAATTCTTCTTCACAAGCCTTTACTAATTCATTTAAATCTAAAACGCTCATTTCTTTTATTGCTTGAATTATTTCTTCTCTTGTCATTTTTAATAGCACCTCCGAATTTTTTTTTTAAAATTTTAGTTAATCTTTAAATTATTCTGCAGACTCAGTTCCCTTGCTATCAGCAATAGCACTTAATACACGTGCAAAGCTTGATATTGGAGACTTGATACTTCCAAGAAGTTTTGCAATAAGAACTTCTTTTGATGGTATTGTTGCAAGTTGTTTAATCTTAGCTTCATCATAGATTTCTCCTTCTATGATACCAGCCTTTAATTCTAACTTCTTGTGATCTTTAGCAAAATCATTTAAAAGTCTTGCAGCTAATGTTACATCTTCATAACTAAATGCAATAGATACTGCACCTTCTAAATATTCTGCTATACCATCTAAGCCTAATTCTTTAGCTGCTAAAGTTACTAAAGTATTTTTATATACTTTGTATTCAACTCCAGCTTCTCTTAAACTTTTTCTAAGAGCTGTATCTTCTTCAACATTTAGACCTTGATACTTACTAAGAACAACAGCTTTTGATTTTTCTAATTTTTCCTTAATTTCAGCAACTTTTGCTTCTTTAAGTTCTCTGTTTTTATTCATTACTGTAGTCCACCTCCTCACAGTTCAAACTGCTTCTTTTATTAAAAAAGACCTTCCGCAGACATGGAAGGCCTATAATACAATCTATTATATACCTAGGCGGGCAGTTATACTTTACGCTTTCGCACCCACTGTCTACGGAAAAAATATTTTCTTTTTACAACATTTGAAATTATACTACATAATTTCAATTAAGTCAATACTAATCTAAAGCTCTTGTAGGATTAACTTTTGCACTTGGTCCCATTGTGCTTGAAACAGATACTGATTTTAAGTATTGCCCTTTTGCTGCTGCTGGTTTAGCCTTAACTAAAGCTTCCATTAATGCAGTAAAGTTTTCTTTTAATTTTTCAGTTCCAAATGATTTTTTCCCAATTGGACAGTGAACTATTGCTGTTTTATCTACTCTATATTCAACTTTACCAGCTTTAATTTCTTCAATTGCCTTAGCAACATCAAATGTTACTGTTCCTGACTTTGGATTTGGCATTAGTCCTTTAGGTCCTAACACTCTACCAATTCTACCTACAATTCCCATCATATCTGGTGTTGCAACAACTACATCATAATCAAACCAGTTTTCGCTTTGGATTTTTTGAACTAGTTCATCTGCTCCAACGAAATCTGCTCCTGCTTGTTGTGCTTCTGCAGCCTTATCTCCTTTAGCAAAAACAAGCACTCTAACTGTTTTACCTGTTCCGTTTGGTAATACAACTGCACCTCTAACTTGTTGATCTGCATGTCTTGGATCTACTCCAAGTCTTACATGTAATTCAATAGTTTCATCGAAGTTTGCCTTTGCAGTCTTTAATGTAAGATCTAATGCTTCTACTGGATTATATAATGCACTCTTGTCTATAAGCTTTGCACTTTCAATGTATTTTTTTCCCATAATTTGCCTCCTCTGTGGTATTAACGGTTTTGACCTCCCACTTATTTTTACGAATTACTCTTCAATAGTTACGCCCATACTTCTAGCTGTCCCTGCTATCATTCTCATAGCTGATTCAAGACTTGCAGCATTTAAGTCTGGCATCTTAGTTTCAGCAATCTTTTTAAGTTGATCTTGAGTTAATTTACCAACCTTTGTTTTATTAGGTACTCCAGAACCACTTTCTAATCCTATTTCCTTCTTAATTAGAACTGCAGCTGGAGGAGTCTTTAATATAAAACTAAAAGATCTGTCTTGGTAAACTGTAATAACTACTGGTATTATATACCCAGCTTGATTTGCAGTTTTTGCATTAAACTCCTTACAGAATCCCATTATATTTACACCGTGTTGACCTAAAGCTGGACCTACAGGTGGAGCTGGTGTTGCCTTACCTGCTTGAAGTTGAAGTTTAATCATTCCAGTTACTTTCTTAGCCATTTTTGTTATTCCTCCTATTACTGTGGTATAACGAACTCTTTTTAGTTCTCCCACTTAATTAAAATTAGTTCATTATAGTTAAACTAATTTTTCAACTTGATTAAAGTCTAATTCGGCAAGTGTTTCTCTGCCAAACATCTCCACTAAAGCTTTCACTTTGCGTTTATCTGGAATTATCTCTTGTATTGTGGCTACTGAATCTCTCAATGGCCCAGAGATAATTCTTATACTTTCCCCTACCTCTAAGTCAATCTCAACAGGAACTTCTAACACTCCCATCGATTCCACTTCTTCATCAGAAAGAGGAACTGGTTTAGATCCTGGGCCTACAAATCCTGTTACGCCTCTAGTATTTCTAACAACGTACCAAGCTTCATCTCCCATTAACATTTTCACAAGCACATATCCAGGAAATTTCTTCTTTAATGAGACTTTTTGCTTTCCATCTTTTTCTTCAACCACTTCTTCCATGGGTACTTGTATATCATGGATTAATGCTTCAAGATTTCTATTTTCAATTGCTTTTTCTAAGTTTGCTTTTACCTTATTTTCATATCCTGAGTATGTATGAACTACATACCATCGTGCTCTATCACTCATATTCGTCAGGCGATATAAAATCACCCAAACCTCCCTTTTACTTGAAATTTAAAATCATTTTAAAGAGGTTATTGAAAATAGAATCCAATCCACCAACTAATATAGTATACATTAGTGTGAACACAATAACTGCAACAAATGCTTTCTTTGTCTCATCTTTTGAAGGCCAAGTTATTTTCTTAACCTCTACCTTAACCTCTCGAAAAAAACCAAACAAACCATTACTTTTAATAGTTTTTTCAGTTTTTACACTGTTCTTTGCTGACATATCTTCACATCCTTAAATTTAATAACTATATGTCATTACTTCGGCTAATTACTTTGTTTCTCTATGAAGAGTGTGCTTTTTACAGAATTTACAATACTTTTTCATTTCTAATCTATCTGGATCATTCTTTTTGTTTTTCATTGAATCATAATTTCTTTGTTTACACTCTGTGCATGCTAAAGTTACTTTTGTTCTCATGACTGCACCTCCAGTTTTCTTATATATTAAATAGGAATCTTGAGTTCCTATTCACTTCTAAAATTTACGTTGCTTAAAATGTCACTTTTATACAATATCATAGAATATTTGACTTGTCAATCATCCTTTAAATAGGACTAAGTTATATAACTTAGTCCTATTAGTAATAAATGTATCTTATTCTACTATTTTAGTAACAACTCCAGAACCTACAGTTCTTCCGCCTTCTCTGATAGCGAATCTTAATCCTTCATCCATTGCGATTGGAGTGATTAATTCAACATTCATATCAATGTGATCTCCAGGCATTACCATTTCCATTCCATCTGGTAACTTGATTGATCCTGTAACGTCTGTTGTTCTGAAGTAGAATTGTGGTCTGTATCCATCGAAGAATGGAGTATGTCTTCCACCTTCTTCTTTTTTAAGTACGTATACTTGACCTACAAATTTAGTATGAGGGTGTACTGAATTTGGTTTTGATAAAACTTGACCTCTTTCAATATCAGTTCTTTGAACTCCTCTTAATAATGCTCCGATGTTATCTCCAGCTTGTGCTTCATCCAATAACTTTCTGAACATTTCGATTCCAGTTACTACAACTTTCTTCTTTTCTTCTGTTAATCCAACGATTTCTACTTCGTCTCCTACATGAAGTACTCCAGCTTCAACTCTTCCTGTTGCAACTGTTCCTCTTCCTGTAATTGTGAATACATCTTCGATTGGCATTAAGAATGGCTTATCTGTTGCTCTTTCTGGAGTTGGGATATAGCTGTCTACTGCTTCCATTAAATCCATGATTGGCTTAATTGCTTCTTCATCTGTTGGATTTTCTAATGCTTTTAATGCTGATCCTGTTATTACTGGAATATCGTCTCCTGGGAAGTCATATTCGCTTAATAATTCTCTTACTTCCATTTCTACTAATTCTAATAATTCTGGATCGTCTACCATGTCTGCTTTATTTAAGAATACTACGATATATTGGATACCAACTCTTGATCCTAGTAGTATATGTTCTCTTGTTTGTGGCATTGGACCATCTGCTGCTGATACAACTAAGATAGCTCCATCCATTTGTGCTGCTCCTGTAATCATGTTCTTAACATAGTCAGCATGCCCTGGACAGTCAACGTGAGCATAGTGTCTGTTTTCTGTTTGATACTCAACGTGTGCTGTATTGATTGTGATTCCTCTTTCTTTTTCTTCTGGAGCCTTATCAATATCCGCATAGTTAAATGCTTCTGCAAATCCTTTATTTGCTAATACTGTTGTGATTGCTGCTGTTAATGTTGTCTTACCGTGGTCTACGTGACCTATTGTTCCAATATTAACGTGTGGCTTACTTCTTTCATACTTTGCTTTTGCCATTATAATTTTCCTCCCTTATTATCTTCTAATAAACTTGGCCTAGTGTTTTTTTATTTTTTATTATTTGGAGCTCACAATCGGAATCGAACCGACGACCTCCACCTTACCAAGGTGACGCTCTGCCGACTGAGCTATGTGAGCGTTCAAAATTGCTATCTTCTTTGATATACCAATTATAAAGTTTACTATTATTCTTTTTATTTGTCAATATAAATTATCACTTTAAATCTAAGCATTTTTCTAATTTTCTCTTTACTCTTTGTAATGCATTATCTATCGACTTCGAATGTCGTTCTAAATCACTTGCAATCTCCTGATAAGATTTTCCATCTAGGTATGAAGTAAGAACTTCTAATTCCAAATCTGATAACACTTTCGAAATCTTTTTCTCGATATAATCCATTTGTTCCTTACTAATCATTAGCTCTTCAGGATCTGAAATTTTCAATCCTGCCAAAACATCAAGGAGAGTTCTCTCTGATTCCTCTTCATATATTGGCTTATTTAAAGAGACATAAGTATTTAACGGAATATGTTTCTGCCTAGTAGCTGTTTTTATTGCAGTTATTATTTGTCTGATTACACATATTTCTGCAAAGGCTTTAAATGATGTTGATTTTTCTGCATTAAAATCTCTGATAGCCTTATATAAACCTATCATCCCTTCTTGATAAATGTCTTCCTTGTCGGCTCCAATTAAAAAATATGATTTAGCCTTCGACTTCACAAAGTTCTCATATTTTGAAATTAAATATTCTTGCGCCCTACTATTACCACTCTTAGCTTTCGCAACAATTTCTTCGTCTGATTTATCTTTGAAATCTAAAAAACCTTTCAACTGCTTATTCTCAACTCTCTTCTGCATTAAACTAACCACTCGTTTAGACAATTATACCCCAGTAAAATTATGTTAGTCAACTGAATTTACTTACTTCTTCTGATTTCTTCTAATATTTTGACTATCCTATCATCTATATTATCACTTATTATATTTTTCTGTGAAATTCTGTTCTTATCTGCTTTATTTTTTATAGACTTCTCTATCCTTAGAACCTCATTATAAAATTCTAAAGATGACATTCTAACTGCACCTCTTTGAAAAATTGTTTGCTGCTCTAGGCTATCAGATGTTACAACAACTATTTCATGTTTCCTTCCTAGAGCATTTACTTGTTTCTCAATATAACTATCCGCAGTTTCTCCATCCTTTGTAAATACTACTGATATATTTCTATTTACCTCTTCTTTCTTTTCAATGCTCCCAGTAACTTTATGAGCATCAAATACTAATATTATTCTACAAGCATTAAAAACTCCATAATTATGTAAAGTATCTATAAGAGTTTGTCTTGCACCCTCAAAGCTAGAATCTTTTTTTTGTTTTAAATTAGGCCAACTATTTATAACATTATATCCATCTACAAAAATAGTTTTCACGATATACCTCTCTCTATTTCAATCGTCCTTTTAAAACTTCATACATAATTATACCACCAGCTACAGATGCGTTTAAAGAATTAATCTTTCCGACCATTGGTATTTTTATTAGCTTATCACACTTTTCCACCGTTAATTTTGAAATACCTCTTCCTTCATTTCCAATTATAACTGCACAAGGTCCTCCAAAATCTACTTGGTAGCTATATTCTTCTGCCCTTATGTCTGCCCCATAAATCCAGATCCCCTTTTCTTTTAGTTCCTCTATTGTCGAATTTAAATTTGTTACTTTAGCTATTTTTACATGTTCTATTGCTCCAACCGAAGATTTATAAACGGTTGTACTTACAGATGCACTTCTTCTCTTTGGGAGTATAATTCCATGAACTCCAAATAATTCTGCAGTTCTTACTATTGATCCTAAATTATGCGGATCTTCAACCTCATCCAATATAACTATGAACGGAGCTTCCCCTCTTTTCTCTGCTAAATCCAATATATCCGATACTTCTGAATATTTATATGGAGTTACTTTTGCTATTACCCCTTGATGTACTTCTCCACCACACATTGAATCAAGTTTTCTTTTATCCACTTCTTTTATTAATATTTTATTTTCTTTTGCCAAACCAACAATAGTTTTTATTGAACCTTCTAATTTACTATTAGATATATATAGTGCTTCGATCGTTCTTTCTCCTCTTAGAGCTTCAATTACAGCATTTCTTCCAATAACTATATCTTCTCTCTCTTCAATGGCGCTTGTTGATTTATCATTTCCTACCATATTATCTTTCTTATTTTTATTTTTTACCTGATTATAGCTTTTAGCTTTACCTTTTGATTCAGTTACAGATTTATCTTTATCTTCCATAAACTTGCCACTTGAAATATTTCTTTTCAGTTTACTATTCATTATAAACCCTCCTTTTTTTAATTTTATACACTAATTAATAATTTCAATACTTCTATCAAATATAAATTCTAATCTTTCCTTATCCCCCACTAGGTATAGATAACCAATTAATGCTTCAAACCCAGTCGCCATTCTATAATCCCTTATCTCTGCATTTTTAGGTACAGTAGGTGATTTCGCATTTCTTCCTCTTTTATAAACCGCTTCTTCCTCCTCATTTAGGAGATTCTCAATTTCATGCATTATACACGCCTGACTTTTTGCTTTTACATATCCAATTGCCTTCACATGTATCTTATTTGCAGATAACGCTGTATTTTGAGTCAAAATATAATTTCTAATAAAAACTTCAAATACACCATCACCTATTAATGCCAATTGTAATGAATTCAACATTCTTGCTTCATCTTTTGAAAATTTTCTAATTCTTAAGTCATCTAACATTATAATTCTCCTTTAAATAAGGGTTGCAAAAATGCAACCCTTTCTTTAATTAATCAATCTTTTTCCATCTAACACCCTGTGGTGTATCTTCCAAAATTATATTTCTGCTTTTTAAATCATCTCTTATTTTATCCGCAAGTGCAAAATCTTTATTTTTTCTGGCTTGCTGTCTCTTTTCAATAAGCTCCTGAATTTCTGTTTCCAAATCCTTCTCAATACGATCTTGAAGTATACCTAGCGGATTTCCTAGTTCTCTAACCATCGATTCTGCTTTCTCACATAATTCAGAGGATGAATTAATATTCACATTATTGTTAATATCTTTAGTCAAATCAAACAATACTGAAATAGCATCTGCTGTATTAAAATCATCATCCATCTTCTCAATAAATTTTTCTCTATATTTATCTAAAGACTTTAGATATTTTTCTTCCGCTTCATCCATTAATTTTTTAGTCACTTCATCTTTCAAATTTTCAAGATTATTTATGCAATTATATAATCTTTCTATTGATGATTTTGCTGAATCTAAAAGTTCTTTAGTAAAATTTATTTGTATTCTATAGTGTCCAGACAACATCAAGAACCTTATTGCATCCGAACTATATTCCTCAAGAACTTCTCTTGCGGTAAAGAAGTTATTTAATGATTTTGACATTTTCTTATTATCTACATTAACAAATGCTGCATGGAGCCAATAATTTGCAAATGTTTTTCCTGTTAGAGCTTCACTTTGAGCTATTTCATTTTCATGATGCGGGAATCTTAAATCCATGCCACCTGCATGAATATCTATTGTATCTCCCAACAATTTCTTCGCCATGCACGAACACTCTATATGCCACCCAGGCCTTCCAGGTCCCCAAGGACTTTCCCAAGCAGGTTCACCTGGCTTTTGTGCTTTCCATACTGCAAAATCCATAGGATCTTTCTTTCTTTCATCAACAGATATTCTTGCACCAACCTGCAAATCATCTAAGTTCTGTCCTACCAATCTTCCATAATTATCAAATTTTTTTGTGCTATAGTAAACATCACCGTCAACTTCATAAGCAAATCCTGCTTCAATCAACTCTTCAACAAATTTGATTATATCATGAATATATTCTGTTGCTCTAGGATTTACAGTGGCTCTTTCAATCTTTAATGAATCGGCATCTTGGTAGTATTCTTTTATATATTTATCTCCAAGCTCTTTTACTGTAATTCCCTCATCATTAGCTTTATTAATCATTTTATCGTCTATGTCAGTAAAGTTTTGGACAAATCTAACCTTATATCCTCTATACTCCAAATATCTCCTTATAGTATCAAATACAATAAATGTTCTTCCATTACCTATGTGAAAAAAATTATATACAGTTGGCCCACAGACGTACATTTTAACTTCGCCAGTAATAATAGGGATAAACTCTTCTTTTTGTCTTGTTAAAGTATTAAATACCCTCATTAATTTACCTCCTAAAATTATTTTAGTTTTATTTTGTTTTTCTCAAATTCACCTTTTATTATATTATAAACATCTTCTATTTTGATTACTTCCATTTCTCCATCTCTAAGTTTAAATTCAATTTCTCCATCATTAATCTTTTTACCTACTGTTATTCTCATTGGTATTCCCATTAATTCTGAATCTTTGAATTTCACTCCTGCTCTTTCATTTCTATCATCTAAAAGAGCTTCTATTCCAGCACTTGTTAATTTTTCATAAATTTCATTTGCAATTCTAGCTTGTTCCTCATCTTTTACATTAACAGGAATTACAGAAACATGGTATGGTGCAACAGACAATGGCCATACTATACCATTCTCATCATGATGTTGCTCAATTATAGATGCCATTGTTCTTGTAACTCCAATTCCATAGCATCCCATTATAAATGGCTTTTCTTTTCCATCTTCATCTATAAACTTAGCATTCATGGCTTCCGAATATTTAGTACCAAGTTTAAATATATGCCCTACTTCTGTTCCTCTTGCAATAGTAACCTTACCACCGCAAACTGGGCACTTTTCACCTTCAGTTACGTTTCTATAATCTCCTATTACACCTTCAAAGTCTCTTCCATAATTCACATTATTAATATGGTAACCTGTTTCATTAGCACCCACAATAAAGTTATACATATTAGCAACTTCTTCATCAACTAATAGCATATCTACTTTTATCCCTATTGGTCCCGCAAATCCTATTTCTGCTCCCGTTGCCTTTTTTACATCTTCTGAACTAGCAAGCTCTAGATTAATTACTTCACCAATTGCATTGCTAACCTTAACCTCATTAATTTCTCTATCACCCCTAACCATAACTGCTACTATTTTGCCATCTGCATTAAACAAGATAGTCTTTGCGAATTTTTTTTCATTAGTACCGAAAAACTTAACCAATTCATCTATAGTTTTTGTATTAGGTGTCTCAACTTTATTTATTTCCTTGAATTCTTGTTTTAACTCTTTCTCTGCTGGTGATGAAGCTTTCTCGATATTTGCTGCATAGTTACATTCACTGCAAAATACCACATCATCCTCTCCAACTTCCGATTTAACCATAAACTCTGCTGAATTTGAACCACCAATAGCACCAGAATCAGCAGCAACACATTTTGCATCTAAACCACATCTATTAAATATTTTTACATATGCATCATGCATTTTATCATAAGCTAAATCTAGCCCACCTTGATCTTTATCAAAGCTATAAGCATCCTTCATTACAAATTCCCTAGATCTCATCACTCCAAACCTAGGTCTACGCTCATCTCTATACTTTGTTTGGATCTGATATAAATTAAGAGGTAATTGCTTGTAAGACTTAATTTCATTTCTCGCTATATCTGTAAATACTTCTTCATGAGTTGGCCCTAAACAGAAATCTCTATCCCCTCTATCCTTTAATCTAAACATTTCTGCTCCATATGCATCCCATCTACCAGATTCTTGCCATAATTCTGCTGGAATAATAGCTGATGCTAGAAATTCCTGCGCACCTGCGGCATTCATTTCTTCCCTAATTATATCCTCAACCTTTTTTAAAACTTTTAATCCAAGAGGCATATAATTATATACTCCTGCAGCCATTTTCCTTATCATTCCAGCTCTTAACATAAGCTTATGGCTATCAATCTCTGCTTCCGCTGGTACTTCTCTTAATGTTGATATTAACATATTAGACATTTTCATTTGGTGTTCCTCCTAAATAATATTGGTTAGATTGCAAATAATATTTTATATATGATGTAATAAAATCTGAATATTTGATTTTACAAATAATTAATAGTTTAAAAATATATAATTGGATAAATAAAAAAGCCCGCCTAATATATATATTAGGGCGAACTTTATATCGCGGTACCACCTAAATTTGTTCTCTAGCAATGATAACGGTTTTAGACCGATAGTTTTTCCCTATACTCAAAAGCTGGTTCAAAGCCTGTTTAAAAGTCTTTCAGCCCACGGACTTTTTCTCTTATATAATCGACTTCTACTATTCTTCATCAACGTTTTACAATCTTAATTAAATTTTATTTTAATATATTATAACTTCCTGAATTTAGCCTGTCAATACATTATTACTATACTATATTTTTCACAAAATACTCTGCAAGTATTAAATCTTCCGGTGTAGTTATTTTTATATTTTTATAATCCCCCTCATAAATATAAACTTTATGTCCCAAAAGCTCTACTACACTAGTATCATCAGTAACTGATATACATCTTTTCTTTATTTCTTTATGGCATTCATATATTAGGTTAAAATCAAAAGCTTGGGGCGTTTGAATTGCAACAAGTTCACTTCTAACTAAAGTATCTACTGAAAAATTATTACTATCTTTAATTTTTATAGTATCTTTAGGCATAACTCCAGGCGCTGCAGCTTTATAACGCTTAGCATATTCAACCGCATAATTTATTATTTTCTGAGATACAAATGGCCTAGCTCCATCATGAATTAATACTATATCGGATTTTTCTAATTTCTCCAAAGCATTATATACTGATTCTTGTCTTTCATTCCCACCAGATACTAAATCATCTATTTTTAATCCATATTTATTTAATACTTCTCTTTTACAATAATCTTTTTCATCTTCAGGCACTACTAAAATGATCTTATCTATCAAATCATTTTCTATAAACTGCTTTAACGTGTAATAAAGAATGGGCGCACCATTCAAATCAATATATTGCTTGCTTTGAATATTGCCCATTCTCTTACCTCTGCCTCCAGCTAATACTATCGCACTAACCATACAGAAAACTCTCCTTAACTTTTAATTATCTTTTGGTTTTGCAAAAATCATTCGTCCAGCTGCTGTCTGAAGAACTGATGTAACTATAACACTTGTTGTTTGTCCTATGTATTTTCTTCCACCTTCAACAACAATCATAGTTCCATCTTCTAAATATGCAACACCTTGACTTGATTCTTTTCCATCCTTTACTATATCAATTGTCATTTCTTCACCAGGTAATACTACTGGTTTTATTGCATTCGATAATTCATTTATATTTAATACCGGTACTCCTTGAAACTCAGCCACTTTATTTAGATTATAATCATTAGTTATAACCTTTCCTTCCATCTTTTGTGCAAGTTTAAGCAACTTTGCATCAACTTCTGCAATTTTAGGAAAATCATCTTCTACAATTTGAGTTTCTATGGCTAGCTCTTTTTGTATTTTATTTAATATATCTAGACCTCTTCTTCCTCTATTTCTTTTTAGTGAATCAGAAGAATCGGATATATGCCTTAATTCATCCAATACAAAGTTAGGTATAACCAGTGGTCCTTCAACAAATCCAGTCTCACAAATATCAAATATTCTTCCATCAATTATAACTGATGTATCTAATACCTTTGGAATTCCTTTTATAGATTCTTTTATTACCTCTTTAACTTTTTTCTCTTTAATTACAGGCTTTTTCATATTAACAAGAAGAGCTGTTATATCTTCCTTTTTTTTAATCATTATTTCAGCACCTATTATAGCAGCTAACACATTTAATAAAATTAATAAAATTGGCCCAATTATATTTATATCATTTATTGGTTTTGCAATAAATGTCATAAGAATTAACGCAATTACAGCTCCAAAAGTTCCATAAATGATTTCAGTTATGCTCATTTTTTGCATACTCTTTTCAATATACTCAATTAAATTAGAAATTCCTTTGTATATAATAGGAGAAATAATATAAAATATAAGTCCAAAGATAAAAGATATAATAATAATAAATAAAACTCTAGTAATAGTGGTTGAAATGTAAGTTAAATTATCAACCTGAGGGATTGTAAGTAATATTTCAGATATGAAATATCCTAGTATCAATCCAATTACAGAAAAAATTCCCCTTAATAGTCTTTTTAACACATACTTCACCTCCTTCTAATTATTTACAATTAGATAGTATTTTAATCATTTTTTCAACATTTCTCTAAATCATATTAATTATATCATACAATAAGTACCTCTAAAATGAATAAATTATTAAGTTTACTAATAATTTCATTCTACTTTGAAGAATCAACTTAAATCTTAGATCAATAAATCTAAATAAATGGTATTTTCTTTGTAAAAACTAAATCCTATTTAATTTAACACAAATTTAATTATCATATTTCCTTTTTTAATGAAACTTGCTCTTTTATACGTTTCAATCCATCTTTAATGGCAGTAGCTCTAGCTTCTCCTATTCCTTCAACATTATCTAAGTCATTTATATCCGCATCAATTATATTACTTAATTCTTCAAATTCTTTTATAAGATTATCAATAACATTAGATGGTATTCTTGGCACCTTACTCAACATTCTATATCCCTTTGGAGATATTAATGTATCCATAAGTGGAATTCCTCCACGACCTAATGTTCTTGCAACTGCGTCTAATTCTAATAATTCTGAAGAATTTAATTTTTGAATGTGCTCATATACCTCGTTATATTGAAGTCCATCTTTACAGTAATCCCTAATTAGCAATATTCCATCTCTTTCTATATGCTTAACTAATTCATTTAATTGCATTGATATTAATCGTCCTTCATTCCCCAACTCTAGTATATACATATTAATTTCTTCCACTATTCTCATTACCATTTCAGTTCTTTGAATTGCTGTAACTACATCGAATAGTGTTGTTAAGTCTTGAAACTCCAATAAATTCAAGTTATTAATAACACGTTCAAGTACTGCAACATATTTTTCTAGTGTTTGAAGTGCTTGATTTGCCTTTCCAAGAATTACACTACTTTCTCTTAATACATACTTTATATCACCCTTGTACATAGTTATTATATTTCTTCTTTGAGAAATTGCAATTACTATGTTATTCGTTTGCTTAGCTACTCTATGCGCCGTTCTATGCCTAGTTCCTGTTTCATATGTTGGAATAGATGAATCAGGTATTAATTGCGCATTAGCACAAACGATTTTCTTTAAGTCTCCAGTTATGACTATAGCTCCATCCATTTTAGCTAATTCGTATGCATATGATGGTGTATACTCTGAATTAATATAAAAACCGCCATCAACGAGTTTCATAACTTCTTCATCGTCACCAATCACTAATAATCCACCTGTTTTAGCTCTTAATATATTTTCAAGACCTTCCCTTAGTTGAGTGCCTGGGCACATTATCTTTAAGACATTCTTTATTCCTATTCCCTTTTCTATTCTCATACACTCACCCATTTTCTTTAAAAATCATTTTAATACTTTTCTAGATCTATTTAAAATCAAATATTAAACATTTTGACTGATATTATTTTCCGAGTAAATTTAACCTAGGCTCTAGAAACTATAATACTATAATAAATATAATCCCTCAACAACATTTGTTAAATTTAAGTTATAATATATTTATTTGTAAGAAATAGCTCTATCCTCTTCATATTTAATATGGAATTTCTATAATGTTCTAGCTTCTATAAATATTATTTATTACATCCATCAAAGTCTTTAATTCAATTATATCTATTTTCTTTAAGTTACTGCTTTTTCCTATAGAATCCTTTGGAACATAAACCTTTTTAAATCCCATTCTCTCAAGTTCCCTAATCCTACTTTCTAATGATGGTACTTTTTTAAGTTCCCCAGTCAGTCCTACATCTGCTATAAACGCTATATTTGATTCTATCCCCTGCTGCTTTACTGAGGATACTATACTCATTATTACAGCTAAATTAATGCCCTGTTCTCTTATTTTTATACCACCTGTAGTTTTAATAATTACATTCTTATCGTATAAATTAATTCCTCCACGTTGTTCAAGTATAGATATCAAAGTGTTTAATTTATCCTTTCCTAATGTTTCCCCTATTCTTGTAGGATACGGAGTAAAACTCTTCGACACTAAACTTTCTATTTCAGTTATTATTGCTCTTGTTCCTTCTTTAATTACTGTTAATGCACTTCCTGATACAATTTCTCCTTCTTCACGCTTTGTCATGAAGAATTCTGAGGGGTTATCTATTGAAATAATCCCTCTCTCCCCCATTTGAAAGAAGCCATTTTCAATACCACCAAATCTATTTTTAGAACTTACAAGTACTCTTAACTCTTCATCACTATCATCTTCTATTATAAGCACCGTATCAACTAAATGTTCTAAGGCTCTTAGCCCTGCAAGTTCATCACTTTTAGTCATCTGCCCAACTATTATAACCGCTCTTGGCCTTCTATCGTTTTTAGCCATTTGGAGCAATGCATTAGCACATTCCATAGTTTGTGTAGGTGACCCTGCTCTCGCTGGCAAAGATGATTCCATAGTAAATGTTTGTATACTATCTATTATTATAATATCCGGATCTATTTCTTCAACTGCATCTAAAACATTATCAAGACTTGTTTCTTGTAGTACCCATATATCTTCGTGGATTTTATTAAGAATTCTGTCTGCTCTGTTTTTTATCTGACTATCACTTTCTTCCCCTGACGCATAAATTACTTTATATCCCTTTTGGGCGACAGCATCGGAAATTTCAAGAAGAAGTGTTGATTTTCCCGCTCCCGGTCTTGCTGTTATAATTGAAATTGAATCCTTTACGATTCCTCCACCCATGACCCTATCAAATTCATTTATCCCTGTTACTATTCTATCGCTTTTGTTGGAAACTATATCCAAAAGTTTTTTTAACGGTTTTTTTGCTACTTGTCTGGATCTAGTCTCTAAATTTTTTGCTTCAATAGTAATTTCCTCTAATGTATTCCAATTATTGCATGTTGGGCATTTACCAAGCCACTTTATACTTTCAAAACCACAACTATTACATCTATATAATGTTTTTTTCTTCATAAACCTCTCCCTTCGTTTCTAGATCTTTATTACATCTTACTTTTTTAATAATAATATTAATTACATTATAGCATATTACTTTCTTACTCATATATTTTGAATTAAATATAGCTAGTGCTTAGCCTTCAATCAATTATTATATATAGCACTTTATAACTATTTTATTTTTTGTTCTTAGAATATTTAATAAATTATTGCAAAAGCTATTATAAAATAGATTAGTAAAGAACAAATATATAATAATATAGAAATTATAATATTAATATCAACACTAGAAAATAAATATAATATATAATTCACCAGTTATGTATTAACTAAATTACTCTATAATGATTATTCTAATAATGAGACAACAATATATAACCAAGTTATAATTTAATTGATAATAAACATCATTATTTTCTAGCTATATTGAATGATTATAAAATCTATATTATAATATTAATTACAATATAATAACTATTATTAAGGAGGCGTATTCATTTATGGTAAAAGTATATACTACCAATACTTGTCCTTGGTGCGTTAAAGCAAAAACTTTTCTTAAATCAGAGAACATTGAATTTCAAGAATTAAATGTTCAAGATGATATGGAAGCTAGAGAAGAAATGATAAAAAAATCTAATCAAATGGGTGTCCCAGTATTAGATATTAATGATAATATTATTATAGGCTTTGATAAGCCTGCTATTCTAAAGGCTTTAGGTAAATAATTAAGAGGCGTATATCCGCCTCTTTTATTTTGGCTTATATAAATTAATATCTGATTTATATTCTCATCTTTAATGCTATTTTCTTTTTCGTAATATATATTTTTCTGCATTTAAAAGCGCAATCGTACCATCTGATACAGCAGTTGTTATTTGCCTATACTTCTTTTGTCTTACGTCCCCTGCTGCATATACTCCTTGAATATTTGTTTGTAAATCTTCATCGGTAATTATATATCCTTGTTCATTCAATTTTATATAATCCTTTACTTCTTTTGTTCTAGGCTCTGTTCCTATATATCCAAAAACTGCATTAACATCTAAGCTACTACTTTCTTGAGTCTTAGTGTCTTTTATAATAACTGATTCCAAAAATTCCTTACCATTGGCTTGAATCAAATCCTTATTTAATAGAACCTCTATTTTAGGATTATTGAAAACTTCATCAATTAATGACTGTTCTCCTTTAAAATAATCATACCTTCTTATTAAGTACACTTTTTCAGCAAACCTAGTTAAAAATATAGACTCCTCTAGTGCAGAATTTCCGCCGCCTACAACAGCAACTTTTTTGCCTTGATAAAGTGCTCCATCACAAATAGCACAGTAATGAATTCCTCTTCCCGAAAATTGTTCTTCTTGAGGAATAGGCAGTTTTCTTGGCGCAGCTCCTGTAGCAATTATTACAGCTTTAGGTTGGTATACATATGATTCAGTTTCTATAATCTTTTCATCATCTGATATATATATCTTTTCAATTGAATCAAATTCATCAATATTTGCGCCAAGATCTCTAGCTTGTTCTTGAAATATGTCAGCTAAATCTCCTCCACCTATACTTTTAAATCCCGGGTAATTCTCTATAGTATAACTGTTTCTAACTTGACCTCCCACAAGTTCATTTTCTAACAACAATGTATCCAACTTTGCCCTTCCTGCATACATTGCTGCTGTAAGACCTGCTGGTCCACCCCCAATTATAATTAAATCTAATTCTTTCTTTTCTTTACTCATATCTATTTTCTCCTAATATTTAATACATTTTAAACTACTCAATACCCAAATATTATATTAATCTTTAAACTAAACAGACTATTTCAATGTATAAATAATTTATAGCGTTGAAATAGCCCATTAACATAAATTAATTCTTATTGAGCTCCAAATTGCTTTCAGCCAATCTTTTGAAAATAAGTTTGTTTTCTAACTCACTTACCTTTACCCTATCTCCAATTCTTATATTTCCTTGTAATATTTCCTCACTTAATTTATCTTCTACCTCTTTTATTATTAATCTTCTAAGTGGCCTTGCACCATAATCAAGGTCAATTCCTTTGTTTAGCAGGAACCTTTTACTATTATCTTCAAAGTTTAAGTATATATCTCTGTCTTCAAGCCTTTTTCTTATTGATGCAAGCATTAAATCTATAATTTGATTTAAATCTTCATCACTCAACTTATGGAATACTATTGTATCATCTATTCTATTTAAAAATTCTGGCCTAAATTTTTGCTTTAATTCCCCTAATATATTTTCCTTCATCTTTTCATATTCAGTTTCATTTTCGTTTTTAGAACTAACACTACTAAATCCTATGCTTTTTTGCTTTTTAATTTGATGAGCCCCAACATTTGAAGTCATTATAATTATTGTATTCTTAAAATTAACTATTTTTCCTTTACCATCAGTAAGCCTTCCATCTTCCATAATTTGAAGCAATATATTGAATACCTCTGGATTTGCCTTTTCTATCTCATCTAAAAGAACTATTGAATAAGGTTTTCTTCTAACAGCTTCTGTAAGTTGACCACCTTCTTCATGTCCTACATATCCTGGAGGCGATCCTATTAATCTAGATACCGAATGACCTTCCATGTATTCTGACATATCAATTCTTATAATATTATTTTCATCACCAAACATAGCTTCTGCAAGTGCTTTAGAAAGCTCAGTCTTTCCAACTCCAGTTGGTCCCAAAAATATAAAGCTTCCTATTGGTCTATTAGGATCCTTTATTCCAACTCTTGCCCTTCTCACAGCCCTTGCTATAGATTTAACCGCCTCATTTTGTCCAACGACTCTCTTGTGTAGTATTTCCTCTAATTTTAATAACCGTTCACTTTCCGATTCAGTTAATTTTTGAATTGGAATCTTAGTCCAAGATGATACTACACTCGCTATCTTTTCTGCATCTACAACTAGTGTCTTTATAGAATTCTGAGTATCCCAACTATCTTTCATATTACCTAACTGCTCTTTTAAAATTCTCTCTTTATCCCTTAAATTCGCAGCTCTCTCAAAGTCTTGAACTCGTATAGCTTCTTCCTTTTCTTTACCTATATTTTCAATTTTTTCTTCTAAATCTTTTAAATCTGGAGGGGCTGTTAAACTTTGGATTCTCACTTTAGCAGCTCCTTCATCAATCAAATCAATGGCTTTATCCGGCATAAATCTATCTGTTATATACCTATCTGCCAAATTAACGGCCGCTTCTAAAGCTTCATCTGTTATTTCAACTCTGTGATGAGCTTCATATTTATCTCTTAATCCTTTAAGAATCTTTAGCGTTTCTTCCTTTGAAGGCTCTCCCACTGTTACAGGTTGAAATCTTCTTTCTAATGCAGAATCCTTTTCAATATACTTTCTATATTCATCTATAGTTGTGGCTCCTATACATTGAATCTCTCCTCTTGCTAAAGCAGGCTTTAATATATTAGATGCATCGATAGCACCTTCTGCTCCTCCTGCTCCTATAATAGTATGAATCTCATCTATAAAAATAATTATATCTTTATCTTTAATTATTTCATCCATAGTTTTCTTAAGTCTTTCCTCAAATTCACCTCTATACTTAGCTCCTGCAATCATAGATGTTAAATCTAAAGAAACAACTCTTTTATTTCTAAGTATCTCTGGAATATTTCCCTCCACTATTCTCTGTGCTAGTCCTTCAACTACAGCAGTTTTACCAACACCTGGTTCCCCAATCAGACACGGGTTATTTTTAATTCTCCTACAAAGAATTTCTAATAACCTTTGAGTTTCATTATCCCTTCCAATTACAGGATCTAGTCCTTGTTCCTTAGATAGTACTGTTAAATCCCTTCCATACTTATCAAGCATTGGAGTATTAGCTTTCTTATTATCAATTATATTTTTATCGCTAGCTTTATCTTCATAAGTACCAGATAAGAATACAAGTAATTCTTCACTTATAATGGTGAAGTTAAGATTCAAGCTTTTTAAGATAGTGTATGCCATTCCTTCTTCTTGATTAAGTAAGGCCAATAAAATGTGTTCAGGGCTAACATATTTATGATTTAATCTTTTTGCTGCTGCGAAACTTTCATCTATTAACCTTTTGGTCCGAGGGGTCAGTAAAATATTATCGTCTGTTTTCTTGATATCCCCATAACCCAAGTATCTTTGTATCATATTTCTAATATTCTCAATATTAACCCCATATTTTTTTAATAACTTAGCAGAATATCCATCTTCTTTTAATATGCCAAGTAATATATGCTCAGTTCCAACATACCCATGTTTAAATTTTTCTGATTCATTTTCAGCTTCTAAAATTACTGCTTGTGCCCTTTCTGTTAATTTATTATATTCCATATACTTTAAACCTCCTATCTTCTCCTTAGGTTAACATTTCTTTCACTAATTTAGCTCTTTCATACTTAATTTCCTTATCATCTAGTGATTTTTTCAAATAATTTTGAAGGGATGAATTAGTAATTAGAATAAATAGTTTATCTAACTTACCCTTATCAATATTTATAATTGATAATTCCGCTCCTAATCTAACATTTGATAATAGTTCAATAGACTCTTTAAAATCCAAAATCATTGCATATTTCAGTATTCCATATGCTCTATATATCTTATCCTCTAATTCATGTCTACATTTACTAAGTAATATTTCTCGGAATTTATTTTCCTCTATTATTATGCTCCAAACTGCTTCTTTTAATTTATTTATAATATTCTCCTCTGTCAAACCTAATGACACCTTATTAGATATTCTGTATAAATTTCCAAAAACCTTTGTACCATCTAAATGAACTCCCTTTATAGCAATTCCTAACTTACCAAGCCTTTTGGATATATTATTAATTTCTTCACTCATACTAAGAGCTGGCAAATGTAATACTACTGAGGCCTTCATTCCTGTTCCGATATTCTCTGGTGATGCTGTTAAATAACCTAATGTTTCATCAAAAGCATAGTCAAAATTTTCTTCTATCTTATCATCAATAACTGTTGCTCTCTCAAAAATTTCTTCTAATTTCAATCCATCACTTACACATTGAAGATTTATATGATCTTTTTCATTTATCATAATGCTAAGATCTTCTTCTTTATTCAATATAAATGAGCCCTTATCAGAATTTTTCAAAAGCTCTTTGCTAATTAGATCCCTTTCTAAATATTGTTTACTAAATTCCTCTTTTGTATTCCAAATCTCATATAACGTAATTTCTTCATTATCCAATTCGTTTTTAAGAACGTTATATACTTCTTTGCCATTTTCTCTACCCTTAATATAGTTTAGCTTATTAGGAAAAGGTAAATTACTAAAGTTTCTAGCTAACAATACTTTGCTACTTAATACTGCCCCAAATCTTTCCTTATCATCTTCCCAGCTATTCATCACAATTGCCCTCCTTTCTATTTATAATTTCCTTAGTGTTACTTTCTAATATATATAATTCTAGTTTTTTAATTTCATCTCTTACTATTGCTGCTCTCTCATATTCCTCTGCTACTATCAATTTTTGCATCTCTTCTTTTAAATCCTTAAGATTTTTTCTTTGAACCAATTCCTTTCCCTTTACCTTAGGAATCTTACCAATATGTTTACTTCCAACTTGTAAGCTCTTTATCCTTGGCTCAAGTACAATATTAAATTCTTTATAACAATCAGTACATCCCAATCTTCCTGATTTCTTAAATTCCTGATAGGTTAACCCACAATTTGGACAAATAATTTCCTTTACTTTATTATTATCTATATTTGATTTACCATTATCTACATTAGATAATATTTCTGTAAGTATGCCTTGAAATGGAACATTTATATTTTGCATTATTGGATTAAAGAACGGAATATTAGCTATATCTTTTGCACAATTTTCACACAACCAAATTTCTTGTTTCTGACCATTCATCACTGTAATTAAATTTATCTTTGCTTCATTTTTTTTACATTTTTCACATAACATATATATCCCCACCTTTAAGATAAAATTATCATAATCATAGCTTTTAAAATATCAGCTCTTACTTTATTTTTATTATCTGCTGAAGTTAAACTTCTATCATTTATTGCTATTTTCATTATTTCACATTCTCTTTCTTCAATAACTCCAGATTCTAATAAGTGATTAAGCAATGCGTTTGCATTATGATATGTTATTGTTTCTCCTATGCTTTGGTTAATTAATTCTTCCCTTCTATTGGAGTTATCATCATCTAACTGCTTGATCGCTATATGACCTCCGCCGCCTCTCTTGCTCTCAATTAAATATCCTCTTTCATAGGTAAATCGAGTTGTTAATACATAGTTTATTTGTGACGGCGCGCATCTAAACTGATCTGCTAACTCATTTCTTTGTATAAAAATCACATTATCTCTATTCTCATTAAACATTTGTTTTATAAACTCTTCTATTATATCTGAAAGTCTTGCCATAACATCACCTGCTTAAACCTTTATTTAATTATTTGTTTTTGACTTACTTTGACTTTATAATATTATACTATACTTTTTTTACTTTTTGAAGCATCAATATAAATTTATGATTATTTATAATACTGTATGTTAATAATATCTAATATATTTCAATTTATGGAGGTTTTATATGCAAATTATTTGGTATGGACATTCTTGTTTCCTTATGAAAACATCCATTGGTAAAAGAATTCTAATTGATCCATTTAGCAACAATTTAGGTTATGATAATAATTTCCCTAAATCTGATTTAATTACCATTAGTCATAACCATTTTGATAGTTCATATATTAATGATATAAATAATACAACCAAGATTATTAATGAGAGCGGAAACTTTAACTTAAGCTTCCTTAACATAGAAGGGTTTGACTCCTTTCATGATAAGTGCAATGGACTAAAAAGAGGCTCAAATATTATTTATATATTTAAGGATGATAAACTTTCCATATGCCATTTAGGCCATTTAGGCCATATACCTTGTTCATTGATTTTAGAAAAGCTTAAAAATATTGATATTTTACTTATCCCTATTGGTGGACATTTCACTCTCGACGGTTTTGAGTCTGCGAAACTTTGTAACCTTATTTCCCCAAAATACATAGTTCCTATGCATTATAAAACTAATACAACATCTTTATACTTAGACGACCCTAAGAATTTTATAATATCTATGAAGAGCGTAAAAAAAATAAATTCTAATATATTAGATACTTCTGACTTGGATATAAATTCTAACCTTAAGTCTGAATGTATCTTGTTAACCCCTCCATATAAATAGTGAAAATACCTATTTTTAAATAAAAAAAAGACCGCCTAAAGACGATCTCTCTTTTATTACTCTTGGTTTGGAGCTCCCACTGGGCAAACATTAGCACAGTTTCCACAATCGATACAAGTATCTGCATCGATAACGAATTGAGTATCTCCTTGAGTTATAGCACTAACTGGACATTCTCCAGCGCATGCTCCACAGCTAACACATGAATCATTAATAACAAATGCCATCTAGAACACCTCCTAATAAATTGTGGTAATTAACCTCTTACATTTTAACACGTATTCGTATGTTTTTAAAGTGTTTTGTATTTTAGACTTCTTATTTTTTAATATTGTTCTATTATTTAAGATTACAAAACAACATATCCTAAATCCTCTATAGAATTTATAATCCTTTCGAGTTTTAAAAAGATATCATTATATATTACTGTTATCTCCCTTTTTGCAAGCGAAATTTCAGTAGCTATTACCCCAGAATTCTTAACAACTGTATCTTGAATTATCTTGGCATCGTCATTAGACTCCATATTACAAATCTTAATAACAGATTTCATAGAAATTCCTCCTATTTTTCATTAATAAGATTTTTTATTAATGTTTTATCTTCTTCTGACTCAACAATCAATTTTATATTATTTTCATCAATTGTATCTTCATATTTTCCTGAAACGAGCTCTACATCAGTTATTTTGAATTCCTCAACAACTTCCTCGTCTCCTCTTCTAACCTTAACCTTTACCATCTCTTTAACTATTGAATTACCAACAACTTCTCCATTCCCAGCCTCTATCTTAACAATAGAACCGACCTTAGGCAGTCTCTTTCTTATACCTTCATATGTAGTTTGTTCATAGTTCAAACAGCACATCAATCTTCCACATATTCCAGATATCTTGGTTGGATTCAAAGAAAGATTCTGTTCCTTTGCCATTTTTATTGATACAGATGCAAAGTCTCCTAAGAATGTAGAGCAGCACATAGGTCTGCCACATGGTCCAAGTCCTCCAACCATTTTAGCCTCATCTCTTACTCCTATTTGTCTTAATTCTATTCTAGTTTTAAATATAGTAGCTAAATCCTTAACTAATTCTCTAAAATCTACTCTGCCATCTGCTGTAAAGTAGAATATAACCTTATGATTATCAAATGTATATTCAACATCTATTAATTTCATATTTAATTTATGTTCTTGAATTTTCGCTAAACATATATCTAAGGCTTCTTTCTCTTTATCCTTATTTTCTTTATGTTTTCTAATATCATCCTCATCAGCGATTCTAATAACATTCTTTAAAGGTGATACTATATCTTCCTCTTTTATCTCCTTAATTCCTATAACGCATTCACCAAATTCTATACCTCTAGCTGTCTCTACTATTACATAATTGCCCTTTTTTATATCCAATTCTAATGGACTAAAGTAGTAAATCTTTCCTGCCTTCTTGAATCTTACGCCTATAACTTTTATCATTAATTATACCTCCGCAAAGCCCATAAGCAAAACACTTATGACCATTGAATAGTTCGTATTACTATTAAAATTTATTCTAGCTTCTTTTATGTATTCTAACATACTATTTAATTTCTTATAAGATATTCCTCTTGATATATTTTTTATCTTATATATTTTATCAAAATTAACAACGAGTTCACTATCATTAAGTTCTTTAAGAAGTAAGATATCTCTTATATATGATAGAAGTATATTTAGTAACTCTAATTTATCTTCTTTTGCACTTTTTAATAATTCTTCATACTTTAATATAATACCTTTTTGTCTACTTACGATATCTTCAAATAATTCTATACATATATCTCTCAAATTTCTCAACTTATCATCGCTAAAAAATCTATCTACATTTCCAGGTATTCCAGCACTATAAGCTAATGCAGCTTTTTTATCATCTTCACTTAAATTATTATATTTTTCCTCAAGGTAACTCAAAATTTCTTCTTTATTTAATGGTGTTAACCTATATATTTGGCAACGCGATTTTATTGTATCTAAAATTACTTCTAAAGAATCACTTAGTAATATTAAATGTACACCTCTTGGTGGTTCTTCAATAGTTTTTAATAATGCATTTTGAGCTTGAACTGTTAGCTTGTCACATTTATATAATATTAATACCTTTTTATCACCTTCATAAGGCTTTTTATTGACTTCACTTATAATGTTTCTCACATCATCAACACCAAATGAATTGGAATTAGGAGAATACCTTACAATATCAACACTCTCTACACCATTTCTCTCTTTAATAATCTGGTTTGAAAGATACTTAGCTACTATACTTTTTCCTATTCCATCATTACCAATTATTAGATTTGCATGAGAAAATGAATCCTTTTGTCTTCTATTATTTATATTATCGATAATATTTTTATGTCCGATTATCTTTCTCAATGCTTATCTCTCCTTGATATCATATTTTTACGAACTTATCCACATCAATTACGAATACAGTAGCACCTCCCACGCTAATTTGCACTGGGTATTGTTGCATATATCCACTTTCACTTCCCCCAAGGGTAGTTGGTGTGACTACTGTCTCATTTCGCTTTCTACATACATTCCTAATAACATCAATAACAAGTTCAACTTTTTCCTCTTCAATTCCTACCAATAATGTAGTATTACCAGATTTAAGAAATCCTCCTGTAGTTGCTAATTTTGTAACTCTATAATCCTCTTCTGTTAAAGCCTCTATGACATCTGCTGAATCTTCATCCTGAACAATTGCAATTATCAATTTCATTTTAATTCCCACCCTTAAACTAATAATAATTTACTACATATTATTTTACCACAAATAGGTGGCTTTTTATTACTTACTTTATATTTGTCCATATTTTAGGTCTTAGTATATTTTTTATTTGATTAATTACATTTTCTTTCGTATTATTTGCATCTATCTTAACAATTCTATGATTATTATTTTTATAAACAATATCATATCCTTCTCTAACTCTTTCATGAAACTCTAACTTTTCTATATCTAATCTATTTACTTCTCTGCAATCATTATTAGCTATTCTAGCCAATCCTATTTTAGGATCAAGATCAAATAGCACTGATATATCCGGCATATACTCACCAATAGCAAATTTATTTATACTTAAAACTTCTTCTATTCCTAAATTTCTCGCATAACCCTGATACGCCAAAGAAGAATCTATAAACCTATCACAAAGAACTATTACACCTTGATTCAATGCTGGTATCACTTTTTCTACAAGGTGTTGTCTTCTCGCCGCTGCATATAATAGTGCTTCTGTTTTAGCATCCATCTCCTTGTTATCTTTGCTTAAAATAACTTGTCTTATTTGCTCTGATATTTTAATTCCGCCTGGCTCCCTCGTCTTTATACATTCAAAATTATTTTCTGTAATCCAATCATATATTGCGTCAATCGCCGTTGTTTTTCCGGTTCCCTCGCCACCTTCAAAAACTATAAATAAACCTTTTTTCATCTTAAAGTACCCCTCTGTATATTAGCGTTTAAATGTAAGAATTTAATTTCTAAGCATGTTCGCTAAATAAGATTATCCTAACATTATCCTTATAATAATCATAATCTGGATCCTCTACATTTGTATTAACAATTTTCTCTTCACATGCTTTACAAATCTTTTCTCCATTTAATATTATACCATCGCAATCACTTGCTCCACATAAAAAACATGATTTATTTGTATCCTCCATTAGTAATTCCCCCTTAATTTTATGATTCCTATAAAATTATTACCAATTATGTAGACTTTATACACCTTGTGGATGTTAATAACTTCTATATAGATATTTTTTTAATTTATGGTAATACTAATAAAGAGCAATATATATTTACACAATTACTACTGAATTTAATACAAATTACATAATGTAAATATAGCTTGCAAAAATAGCTTATATTATTAAATTTTCAAACAATAATTTGCTCATAATATTTAAAATGATAGCTATATTAAGCTTATATTTAATACAGCTATTATCATGTTAACAATAAAAACATTAATATGAAAGGAGAACTTACTGTAAAACAAAGCAAAACCTGTACTATATACAAGATCTAGTAATTTATTTTGCAAGTTTTAAGTAAGGAATTGCGCTTATGAAAAACAAAATTATTTCATTTTTATCTACTTGTGCTGACGATATTAAAAATCTCTGTACCTATTTATATGAGAATCCCGAAAAAAGTTATAGTGAAGTTAACGCGTCTAATTGCATATGCAATTTATTAAATAAATACAAATTTGAAGTTGATAGAAATTTTTTAAACATTAACAATTCATTTATAGCAAAGAAAGGCCAAGGTCATCCTAAAATATGTTATCTATGTGAATATGATGCTATCGAAAATGAAGGTCATATTACCGGGCATAATATGATTACTGCAATGTCAGTATCCGCTACATTAGCTTTAGGAAGTGTTATAGATGACATCGGAGGTTCTGTAATACTGGTAGGTTGCCCCGGTGAATACTTTGGCGGGACTAAAGGGACAATGGTAAAACAAGGACTATTTGATGACATAGATGTTGTAATGGTAGCACACCCTGACACATGTACATGTGAAAGTGGCTCTTCATCAGCAATTATCCCATTAGGACTTAAGTTTGAAAGCGAAAGCAAGTTGAGTTTTTTAAATCGGAATTCTTATACATCATTAGATGCCGTTTTACTAACTCTTAATATTTTAAACTCTATAAAAAAAGGATTTCCAGATAATTTAGAAATAAATTCGGTTATATCTAATGGTGGGTATACAACATTGCTATTACCAGCAGATTCTGAAATTAAATTTTGCATTCGTGCATCCAACACGAAAACTGCTAACGAAGCTTATGATAAAATAAGAAAAATTGCACATAATGTGACAGCATTAATAGATATTCCTAATAAATTTTTCTTATATGAGTCTCCTAATAAGGAGTTAATAACCAATAGAACACTAAATAGGCTATTTAGTCATAACCTTAAAGAAAGTGGAATAATAAATATTAATCCACCAAAGGATATATATGCTGGATTAAGCATTGGAGATGTAAGTCATAAGGTTCCTTGCATACATCCATATATATCTATAATAGATGATGAAAATATTAAATATGGAAGCCTAGATTTCGCAAAAGCAACTACATCTGAATTTGCTTTAAAACAATGCAATATAGCAGCTACAGCTCTTGCATTAACTGCTATTGACTTGATACAAAACGAAACTTTACTCTCTGAAGTTAAGTCTGAATTCTTTAATAATAGAAATTGCTAATAAAAAAATTTTAAGATATGGTATCTTAAAAATAATATAATATATGCTTTTGATAATAATAAACTCCATATATTATATCGATTTATATTTTAAGATACCATATTTCACTTCATAGATTCTGGCATAATAAAAAATCAAACGTAAAATACTTTGATGTATTTTCATATTAAACTTACAGAATAATAAAAATAATAGTATATTACAAGAAATGCTATGTGTTTACAAACCATCTTATAATAGTATAATATTAGTTGTACTGCTTAGGAGGTGTTATAAATTGATTCAAATCTATAAAAGCGAAAGTGAATTTGATCCTTCCCTAAAATTAATAGATACGATAGAAAATGGTGCTTGGATAAATCTTATTGCTCCATCTGCTGAGGAACTAATATTAATATCAAAGAAAACAGGTGTCCCTTTGGAATTCTTAAAAGCAGCTTTAGATGATGAAGAAACCTCACGTATCGATATTGAAGAGGATTCATTATTAATAATAGTGGATATACCGTTTACCGAAATGGAAGATAACTCTCTTACTTATGATACATACCCATTATCAATAATACATACTAATAAACAATTGATAACTGTATGCTTAAAAAACAGTAAAATCCTAACGGATTTTGCTAATAACAAAATTAAATCTTTTTATACATTTAAAAAATCAAGATTTACATTACAAATACTAAATAGAATATCAACATACTATTTACTTTATTTGCGTCAAATAGATAAAAAAAGTTTAATGATTGAAAAAAGGCTTCATAAATCTATGAAAAATAGAGAGCTTATACAATTACATTCTCTGGAAAAATCACTTGTTTATTTTTCAACTTCACTAAAGGCTAATGAAATTACTTTAGAGAAAATGCTGAAATTAGAGCTTATGCAAAAATATGAAGAAGATAAAGATGTTTTAGAAGATGTAATTATAGAAAATAAACAAGCTATAGAAATGACTGAAATCTATAGTAATATATTAGCTAGTACAATGGATTTTTTTGCTTCTGTCATATCAAATAACTTAAATATTGTTATGAAAGTACTTGCATCAGTTACAATTCTTATGGCAATACCGACTATAATAGGTGGAATATTTGGTATGAATATAGCATTACCATTATCTGCAGATAATCCACATGCATTCTCTATAGTTATGGGCGTAACTGTTGGCATTTGTGGACTTGTTGCCTTTATATTATATAAAAAAGATATGTTTAACTAACATATCTTTTTTATAATATCTTATAACTACTCTTATCACCTAAGCCTTAGTTGTAGCATCTTGAGTGCAGATATCCTTTTGGAGTTTTTCTACTCCTTTATATGATCTAAGTTCAGCTTCTATATCTTCAAGTGAACGATTACGTGTTTCAAATACCTTAGACTGAACAAACCAAATTGCTGCAAAACATATTACACCATAACCTATAAACAAACTACCTGTACCAAAGTAATTCAATAATACTGGAAATGTCAATGATACCATCATATTAGCACTCCAATTAATTACACTACTGAATGAATTACCTAAGCCGCGAATATTTAATGGAAATACTTCTCCTACCATGACCCACATTACAGGTCCCCAAGTAGCTGAAAAGAAAGCAATGTAAATAGTTAATGCAATAACACATATGATTGAGGCAACGAAAGATCCATTAGAGAATTTCATTGAAATACTCATAATCAAGAGCGAAACGCCCATTCCAATAGCACCATAAATAAGCATCTTTTTACGATCAATTTTATCCATAATAGCTACAGCTATAGCAGTAATTATTATATTAAAAACTCCAATTCCAATATGAGCGAGTAAAGCTGCTTGCACCCCAAATCCAACATCAGTAAATATAGTTGGTGCATAATAAAGAACTGTGTTACAACCCATAATCTGCTGAAAAACAGCCAAACCAAAGCCTATGACTAATGCCGGGCGTACAAATTCGCTAAATAGCTCTTTAACTCCACCACTTTTAATCTCGGCTTGTTTTTTTATTTGAGCTAATTCATAATTAACAGCACCTTTATCATGTTTATTCATATGTTCTAGTATACTTCTTGCTTCATCTGCTCGTCCATCTTTTACTAAAAATCTAGGACTTTCTGGTAACACAAGTGCACCTATTAAAAGAACTGCTGCTGGAATAGCTGCGAACCCTAACATCACTCGCCAACCAGTATATAAATCTGAAAATGCATAATTCGTAATATAAGCCAATAGAATTCCGCTCATAACCATTAGCTGAAACAAACTTGATATGGTTCCACGTTTTTCAGATGGTGATAATTCAGCTAAATAAGTTGGAATTAGAGCTGAAGATGCACCAACTGCGACACCAAGAATGATTCTAAATATAATTAATGACCAAATTTCTGGAGCAAATGCTGATCCAAGTGCGCCGACAAAGAAGATAACAGCCGATGTAAGAATTAGCTTTATACGGCCATATTTATCAGACATAGGACCAATGATTGCAGCCCCAAGAATAGCTCCTAATAATACAGAACTTACAACCCATCCTTGCTGCCATGAATCAAGGTGCATTTGTTCTTGAATAAATAAAATAGCTCCTGAAATAACTCCAGTATCATAACCAAACAAAAGCCCACTAAGTGCAGCGAAAATATATATTACAGAGTTACTAATTTTTATTTTCATTAAAATCATCTCCCATTTTTTATTTCATTTGATTTAAATTCGTATATTCCTAGTGCGTTTATAATATTCCTAAAATTTCTTCGTTCGGAAGACTACTTTTATCGTTTACAAAAGATACATTAATTGCCCAGTATATTTATAATTTGACTTCCATGAAATCTTGGTAAAAATAACTAGAAATGCTAACTTGCTCTTACATTCTTTAAATAATGCTGTACTAGTTTTTATTCATATTTATCATATAGATAAATATACCTTCTATTAATAATCTAATAATGCATGCATGTATATTAGCTTTTAGAAAAATAGGTACCCAATATTTATTTTCCTTAAATTTAGTATAGCACTCTTTGAAACCTTTTTCAATAAACTTTAAAAAGTAATTTAAAAAGTAATTTAAAAATTTATTTAATATATAGTTATGATAATAGTAGACATTTGCAATTATAGTAAATCAATTTATTCACTGCAATCCGATTAAATATAAAAACGTAATCACTGCAACCATGTCATGTTATATATAATTCATTAATTCACTCTATTAGTGACTCATTAACTTATAATATTTCTATGTAATTAATTCAATTTTAAATTATAGATTTCCATAAAGCTTATTATATACATAAAAAATAGCCTATGTATCAACTATTTAGTTAATACATAAGCTATCTTAAATAAATTGGAGGCGCCACCCAGATTTGAACTGGGGAATAAAGGTTTTGCAGACCTCTGCCTTACCACTTGGCTATAGCGCCATTATGGTGGCTCGAACTGGAATCGAACCAGTGACACGAGGATTTTCAGTCCTCTGCTCTACCGACTGAGCTATCGAGCCATCTTACCTCGCAACGTCCTACTCTGCCACACAGTCTCCCATGCAGTACCATCGGCGCTATAGACCTTAACTTTCCTGTTCGGAATGGGAAGGAGTGTTACCTCTATGCCATCATTACGAGATTTTCTTTTGAAAGAAATACTATTCTTTCAAAATTGCATATAATTTCAATGTATATTACAACTTGATTATATTGGTCAAGCCCTCGACCTATTAGTATCAGTCAGC